>Ga0209121_10000885_pt1 | contig 32094 bp, 35 predicted proteins | sample Cruoilmetagenom3_FD_187292 | JGI IMG/M metagenome (GOLD analysis project Ga0209121, IMG submission 187292) | Oil polluted marine microbial communities from Coal Oil Point, Santa Barbara, California, USA - Sample 3 (SPAdes) (version 2) | ecosystem: Environmental > Aquatic > Marine > Oil seeps ...
CATGGAGTCGTTCTTCCATGTGCGCGCGTGCATCCGGGCCATCACGATCCTGGAGGTAGTAGTTCAGAAGTTTCGCTGTTTGTGCATCAGGCACGATAATTGTTGCGGATGCGTCCTCCCGAGAAGAGAGATACGTCACAACAGCGGACACAAGCGCACTTGTTTTCCCCCCACCAGAAGGGGCCACAAGCATCCAAGCAACAAAATCCCGCAAATCCGCAGCTTTTCTCTGCCCATCAATCTCCCCAATAGGGAGAGCGTACCGGGGATTTTCACTGTCCCAATCCGGTAGGGAATTTTCGTTTCCCCCCTGGCCTGCAATTTCAGTGAGCGTGACCTTATTTATAGGGGGCAAAAAGAGCGGGGTGAGCGGTCCGATTGCCATTGTCCACGCGCGTTGTTTGTCGATTTTCGCTGTCTTCATACTGGTGTCGAATCGTCGAGCAGCGGTGGCCCCGGATGAGTGGCTACGTTCTTGGAGGATGTTTTGTCCGGAATCCAACGCCAGTCGAAGAGCGGCGCTGATGTTTGTGGCGATTTGTTGTGCGCGTGTTTCGGTTTCCGCCACAGAAGCGATACTTATGTCGCATACTCCTATGGGGTCGGTATTTGTGAGCTGTGCGCCTGCATCGCGGGCGGCTTTGCGAAATTTTTCTGCGTCTCCCTGGTCGACTGGCCCAACATCCACTACGACCCACACAGCGTCGGTGTCGGAAAAGTTTTTCGCCGCTTTCTCAATCTGGACGTGTGGGTCTTGTATGGTGATGGATTCCAGTGCGCCAACGAAACTGTTGCTACGGCGTTGTGGATGGAAACTCGCCCGTGCGACGCCTACGTTTGCGTTTTTGTGTGGCCAGTCTTCGAGGACTCTCCCTGATTCTCGTCGTACCTGTATACCTTTTGGCATTTGTGCGGCAAAAACTTCCTCCATGTCGCTTGTCACCTGGACATAAATAGAGAGTGCGTCTCTCCTTACCTGCGTGATCCCACGTACGACAGTATTCGTTTCCCCTGCTCGTAGTACCGCCAATCCCAAAACTTTGCTCGCCTCTTCCAGTGGGAGAACGTCAAAGTCGCTTTCCGGGAGGAGTTGTAAAGTGACGATTTCTTCTTTCGGATTTTTCCCTCGCCAAAACATGGCCACTGCGTCCCTCAGGTCAAATTCTTTCCCGCTCCGTACACGAGTCAATAACACCACTATGAAGTACACAACGAGCAAAAAAATGGTCAGGATGATGCAGACTGCGCCCCAGAAGAGTATGAGAAAAAGAGTTCGGTGCAGTGTCCATGCGATCATAAAGAAAACCAGTGCGTAAAATCCGCACACCCACAACATGGCCAAAAGAGAATTCAAACCGGCAGCCAAAAGCGTCTGTAAAAGAAACAGTCCGTAGACGAACGATGCGATCGTCGACGCCCACGTCACCGACCAGCGCACACTCGTGCCGGATGAGAGCATTGCCAGGAAAATGGGCACCCAAATAGAAATGGGCACATAGAGCCATACCTTTATAGGCACACTAGGCACAACCACTCGCTCATTGCCATCTCCATCATTCGACAGAGATCGCAGCAGGCGAATGTTTGCAACGTTTTCGAGTAGTTCTTTGAGATCGAGGAGAGCCATGTTTCAACTCCCGTGACGTTCGTCCGCGGCCTTACCCAGCTGAGCCAGTGCAGTGAGAGCGATTTGGTCCTGTGGATTTGCAGCGAGCATGCTATTGATCCGAGTTTCCAGCTCTTCTGGGGTCGCGCCATGCATGAGCAGCTGCGTTGCCATATTGATGACAGCCGGATCGTATTTGCTGAGAGGTTTCGGTGGAGTGCCAAAATGCAGCTCCACCGAACCTTTTGCGCCTTTTGCATTCACGAACAGGTATTTCGGCATGCGTGTGGTTTGACTGTTGTCAATGGCGACATGCCGACTGGTGTCCGTGTGCGTGCTGGCGTCGACACTGACCTCGCCGATATCAGTGTCAACGACATTCGTATTTTCCGTGTGTGTGCTTTCTTCTGGCGGTTTTTTTCTGTGAAAAAATTCCAGGTAAATGAGGAACGCCAAGGTGGAGAGCCAGAGAATTTCAAGCCCTGTCATGCTCCACCCGGCCGGAAAGCGCCTTCGCCTCCGACTTTTCGATTTTTACCTCTGCCCGTGTCTTCGACGGACTCACGCATTGTGCGTATACTGCGTCATTTGTAAGCACGTCGATGACGTGACGAACTCGAGAAACTGCTTGCACAGCAACGTACATGAGAGTGATGCAAAGGAAAAAGAGTGCATCAATCCCCTGGTAGCCACTCCGGTAGACGCCAATAACTCCAGAAATGAATGCCCCCGTCTCCATCATGGCGAAGAACATATTTCTTCGTAGCCATCCCGCTGGGAGTTGGTCAAGTTTCTCTGAAATGTCCTTGTACCACTTCATTTTTGTTCCCTTCCTGTAGAAAAACGAAAGGGCACGGAAATAAATCCCGTACCCTATAAATATTTTACCCGATCGCATATTTAATTGCCAGATATATTATTTCCCCCACCTGGAAAGACCAGTCGCAGCATCCAAATAGACCTTTGTATCGACAACAATAGGCACACCAAAAAAATGTCCCTCCCCACGCATTGCCTCCGCAAACAACTGTCTCATCTCCTCCACATCCGCACGGTCAACACACACAACAGTCTCGTCGTGAATCAAATCCCAAATATATCCAGCTATGCCCATCTCCAACATTCTCAACACCGCACTCGCAAGCAGCTCCCTCGCAGTCGACTGCACAACATAATTCAAATTCCTGTAGGTCGCCAGCTCCCCATTCTCCTGGCGAGACACAGGAATTTTTCTCCCGACAAACGTCTCCACGTAATCAGTGAATCGTGAAAGTACATCCCTGAATTCTTTTGCTTTCGGGTAGCTCCGCCAAAACCCTTGTACCATTTTCTGTGCCTCGTCCATGCCACACCCTGCACGTACATTGACCGCATTAGCTCCTCCGCCATACACAACCATAAAATTAACAATTTTTGCCAATTTCCGGTCGCAGCCAAGGAGATCTCTCGTTTGCTGGTGAAGATCCCCGCCCCGGTCATACACATCAAGCATCCGTGGCTCGCGAGCAAGACTCCCAAGCACACGCAACTCAACCTGCGAAAAATCGAAACCAATAATCACCTGGTCATCATTGTGAGGAAGAAACAGCCTCCGTAGCTTTGGGTCGACGTTCATGACATTCGGGTCTGCAGCACTCAACCTCCCCGTTATTGCACCGACAACGTGGAAAGTCGGATGCACAAACCCATTACCGTCCACCCTTTCCAAGTATCCTTTTGTGGAGGTAAGAGCATTCACCTCCTCAACAACCTGCAGATACAAGCGCACAAACTCTCTACCTTTTGCATCCAAAGGTTGCTGCCGAAGAAGCGGAACATCTTTTTTATTAAAACTTACCCGACCTGTTTCTGTCGTCGGATACGTGTCAGTGTCCAGGCCGTGCTCAATAATCCACTCCCCCAGTCGTTGGCGCTGCTTATAGTCATACCCCGTGACATGCTTGATGCCCACGTTCAAGGGGACAATTCTAGCGTTACACTCCTCGTACACTTTCTCCGCCTGCGGAATATCAAGACGCATCCCCCGATGACGCATCCCCACTGTCACCGAATTCAGAGAATTCGCATCCGCTTTGAGCAGCGCATTCGGTGCCCCCGTCTCCGCACACAGCCTATCGAGTATCCTCCGCACCGCGATAGCGTCCATACCTGCATAGATGAGGTACCTCTCGTTGTCCAGAGAGATGTTCGCCCATCCCCACGACTCTGCTTTTTTCGATGCCTTCTTAAATCCCGCTTCACGCCGGCCAATATCGGAAAGCTCCGTCTTCAGGCAGTCCGCCAGATTTCCGAGCTGGGGCATTCCGTAGCATGTGGCAATATGTTTGAGGTCATATTTTGAAAATTGCCTGCCTTTTTTTGTCCAGTACAAAAAACTTTGTTCGCTGTTCATCCTGGCGATGACGTGTGTGTTCCAATTTCTTGCGCTTATGTCGATTCCGAGACCGGCTTGTAGGGCATGGACGTCTGCGTCGGTATGCGAGCAAAATTGGTTGCGTTCGTCCTGTAAAAATGCTGATACGATCGACATTTGGTAGGGATCGTTCGTGCGGAAAACCCACGCGTCGGTTTTACTCCCTATCTGCACCAGGCGGAGCGAGAAATCTGGTGCCCAGAATGATCCTTGTTCTTCGGGGATGGCGAATTCTGTGTCGAGTCCCCACATGGGGTGTTTCTCTGTCGTCCGAGAGAATTTTTCCCATTCCGGCAGCCATTCTCGTGTGCCATGTTCGGGGGCATGGATGTGTACAGTTTCGCCTCCGAGGGATGTTTCCCATGTTCGGACATATCCTTTTTTTAGAGTGCTGTTCGGCATTTCCGGCTATCCTCTGTACTGTCGTCTGTGACGGATGATCGCGAGATCAAGGACAGAGTCCCACTCTTTTTATGCGTTCGGGAGTGGGACTCTTCTTTTTCTGGATTATTGGTGTTCGCTACACTAACAGTGCCATATGAAACATTTGTCACACGATGATGTTTCCTTTTGGACATAGTTTGCTCGCGTGCCGCTGCCAGTAGAATTCCAGATTTACACAGACTGCCTGCGCAAATATCCTCTTTGGGTAGGTAATGTTTTGTTCGAGGAACGCCTGGTAGCAGAGGAGTAGCACCACTTCCATCGCGATGCTCACAGGACATCCGTCCAGCATGACGGATTCGTGTAACGTGCGCTTGAATGCCTGTTTTGCGGACAGTAGTTCTTGTGCTCTTTGTACCTCGTAAGGGTAATCCCAGTCCCCCCCTTCGTGTGCGCACAAACTGTACACTGTTTGCGCAACTGCGGAGGTAAAGTATACGATCTTGTCCACTGCTGGAATTCCCTGGAGATCCTGCACTATTTGGGGGATGTTCCCCATCTCCAGTGTGGAATTTTCTTTCGCTGTCGACATGGCGTCTGTCATGTGCTGGGATTGTTCGGTATTCATATTTTCTGAGATATTATGTATGTACTCTTTACGTACATCGTGCCAGTTCACAAGTGGCAGACATGTACGAAAGTAGTCTTCTTCTGAAGCCAGTTTGTGGGATTGTAGTTCCTCTGGCAGTAGATCATTGTACGCTGCCCGCATTTTTTACTCCTTACCAACTCTATTCTTTTATTGTATCACAAATTATAAGTGCCCACAATCCAGCTTCCTCGCCTCACACTGGGCTGAGGTCCCACTCCGTGACCCACGATGTCACTCCATGTGACCAACGATGACGTATAGCGACGATGAGAAAATTTCTCTCAATACCCATACCGGTATTTCCCGAGGCGATCAGATGGATCTTGTCCCCGAACCTCCGTATGTACGCCTGGTAGCGGTAATCGCTTCTCTTCGTCGCGGTGAATGAAATCGTGAGAAGCGGCAACGGATCTGCATATTTTGCAAGAACCTGAGAGTTAAAACTTTCTGCATCGGCGACAGAGCTAAAAACAGAGTCCGTGTGTTGCCAGGTTTTTATCGCCCCAAGTGCTGCCTGCGACGCCGTATTATCACTGGCGACAACCCTCCCACCAAGACTCGGAGGAGGCTGCCCCTCATTCCCCCTTACCGCGAGAACGAGCGTCTCCAGGTGGTCAAAATTTACCGGTGGGTGGGTGAACCATCCAGGGGCGAAAACGTCTTGCGCCCGGTTCGCTCCCGCGATTTGATACCCGACATCAAATGCGTTTGTACCGCTTCCTTGCACGATACCGTCATCCAGCGCGTGCATCCGAAACGGGGTGTTGGAGAATGTAAGAGTGGGTACACTTCCTCCTCCCGTTCCGACATTTCCAACCATTGCACCGATGTGCGCGAGAAAAATTGTTGCTGTCGCTCCCCAGGGTGAGCCTAATACTGGCGGAAAGTTTCGTCCTGCTCTGGCGAGGGACCCGGTTTCCGGTTCGCCGTACCCTGAGACCGCGAGTGCTGTGCCTGATTCGATGCTGCCGTACCAGTCACGTAGGTAGATTGCGTGTATACCCCATGCTCCGCCTGAAATTTCATCGTCGTTGTAAAATGTTGTGAGTGGTCGGCTGTCGACATCATAATCTGTCAATGTCTTTGCGTATACACGTATTTTTCCCAGTTCAGCACCAGCGCCACGCAAATTATCCCACCCAGGAGGGGTCAACCACTGTTCAGCCTTGTCGTACACCGTTGAGACGATAAACAGGACAGCCAGATCGCCCACTTCGATGAGTGTCGAAGGAACCTGCATCTCTATTGCGTTTGCTACTCCAGCACTCGTCGATCGACTCGACTCCCCCTTCGTCACGATATTCGGCAGAAATGGTGGAATAGGAGTGACCACACGATTCACCCGCTCCCCGCGCCAACTATGCAGCTGCAAAGATTCGTAAATAAATTGCCCTCCTGGGGCATCAGATAATTCTATTGTTGGCTGATTCGCACTAAGCATGTGATTGTACAAAAAGCAAATCCTGCCCTCGTTCCCTTCACATACATACCCCAAGTCTGTGTTTTCATATACTCGTAGGAGGCTTAGAAGATTCCGCTGAGCGTACGCATGCCCCCCACAATTCAACACCAGGTTGGAATTGAACGGATTTGTGTTGCCCGCAGGGTGCAACAATCCTCCCTGGCGTAACGCGTGTCCCACCGCAACCGCAACGGACGTCCCCACACTCGCTTCCTCGTCAACTCCGACAGTCGCGATACTGTCTACCTCTGTATTTGCGGCCAGAGAGAGGGGGCCTTCCGCCTCCAAAACCGCAAACTTCCCCTCCGTCGGACTCACGGACGGGATAACACTGGTCACACGCCCAGTCCAAATCACATCAGCGTTTGTGAATCCACCCCACGTATTCCAGACGAGAAATTCGTCCCATTCAGGAGCTTCTTTTGTTCGCCACTGGCTGTAAAAACCGTACTTCTGTCCCCCCGTGCCGAATGCCACCGGATTGTCCTTCAGATCACCATTGATAAAAATGTTCACGTTTGAGCCAGAAACGAACAATTGTAATGTCAGTTCTGGTGTGTCCTCTATTGTGAATTGGCTTGTTTTTGAAAGAGATCCTGCAGTTTTCGTCCAGTGTTGTATGTTCAAAAAATTTGATATGTCGACTTCTGCGAGGACAAGTCCGTAGTTTGAGGCGTCTGTCAGTCTGTAGACGATCCCCAGGTCTGACCTTATGTCCTTCTTGATGTATGTAGCTTGCATGAAGCATGCATCAACACCGAGGTCGACGGCATCAATCGAACGATAATCCGTCGACGCCACATGCGGACGCAACGGACGAGCAACACCCGACCCACTCCGGTAATGCCCCAAATTCTCTATCGCCTCCCACGTATTCCCCACCTCATCAAGCGACCCATTCAACAAACCCGTACCACTAAAAAAGTCCTTCGCCAACAACACCGGATCGGTGTCTTCCGTCCCCCCAATCTGCACACGCAACAATCGACCCTCATCCAGAGAGAACGGCGGAGTATTCAAAGGAGAAGCAGCATTGAAAAACGAAAACCGGTCATCCGAATTGTCAAGAGTCGCACGAAACCTCCCCGGACTGACCTTCCCATTCAACTGACTCGCGCTATCCCGCCCCGCACTCGTCTCCGCACCCAAAACATATGAAGTAATATCCTCTTCTACCTCGGAAAAATCCCCATCCCCATCGAAATCCCAAACAATCTCAATATCACTCTCCACCTGGCTTATTTCTTTGGCGGGAACAAACACGGCAGTGCCCGCTCCATCAACAGTCAGCCCACCAGGTTGACGCAACGTCGGAGCCAAAAGCACTGAAAGCGGAGACAACACCAACGTATAGACGTTATAACTCTCCGACTCCGAAAGCGTCAAAGCCGCAGGATCATCCGTTACCGCGTCCAACTGTCTCGCGGCAAAGAAACTCGTCGAACCATTGTTCAGGCCGCCACCGCCATTGACCTGCGTCTGCCGATGCGTATAATTCGTCGGCCACCCCGTCACCGTCGCATCATCATCGGCCGCACCACCGACAACGATAAAAAGATTTTTCTCCGTCCACGAACCAGTCACAGAAGGAGGATTCACACTGGAACCGGCACCAGAAATCCCAGACGAAATGGTGAACGCCGTTGGGTCGGCATTACGGATCACCCAGGTGATCGCAGAACCACTCGCAGATGTTGGTAGATCAACGTCATGCGTATCAGACGAGTCAAATCCATCGGAAGCTTTGCCGAAAAGCAGCATCGTGGCGCCGGTGTCCGACCGTGCCATCTCCGTGAAATCACCTGTCGTGGGGAATGCCGCGTCCGCTCGCACGCCCTCCAGGTTGACCGAGCAGAGGATGATGTCGTCCTCTTGAATTCCTGATGGGAGGGTGACGGTAAATGTGTTGACATTTGTCGTGTAATTATCTGTGGATTCTGCGACCCATGAGGGGAAAACAGCCATAAAAAACTACTCTCTCACGTCGCACGGATGATGCGTGTCACCGCGAGATATGCCGGATTCGCCCCCAGCGTGTAACCCTGCAACGATGTCCCATCGGTTTTTATCCCCGTATCGACAGAGACAACATCCCCCGTTGCGTTGTACGCACGTCCCGCAGGCCATGACGTGAGCGTTGTCAACCCGCCAATAACAGCATCCGACGCTTCATCCAAAAAAATTTCTGCCCCTGCCCCCACCCCATTGAGATCATGCGTGTGGTCCAACGTCCCGCCCGTCTCCCCCAGAACAGATCCAACACCTGATGCGGCGAGACCGAGCGAAAATTTGCCGCGAGTATCCGGCAATGTGAACGTCGTCGACCCATCACCAACACCATAGGTCGTCCCTATGACCGCAAAAAGATCCGCATACGTTGTCCTCGAAATGTTGCTGCCGTCCTCAAGCAAATATCCATCAGGGGCAGTTGACCCACGAAAATCGACACTCGATCCTATCGGCACGGTATCTCCTGTCCCATCGGAAAAATGGATCACCGGAGTGATCTCAATTTCGTCACCCTCAGATGTTATGGACATAGGCGCATCCAACTGGCGGAAACCTCGAAGCTTCCCGCCAACGGATTTCGTATAGTAATAGCCATAAATTGTTTGTGCCGACCCGGACGATGACCTGGTGAATGTCTGTGTTGCATACGAACCGGACGCGGGATCGCCTTCGGCCGTCACCCACGACGCAACAACCAGCGTAACATTCGCATACCCTGGAAAGTTTGCCTCCGTAAAATCTGTCTCGTCCAATGCCTCGATCTGTGCTGGGGTCAGGCCGCCTATCACATCATTTTGAAAAAGGTGCAGCTTCCAATCCTCCCCCAAAATGAGGTCGAGCATGGCAAGCTCTGCTTCGTCGGGCACACGAAATTGGCTCAATTCATCCCCCCGAATCCCCCGCGAAGGAGTTCATCGCGCACGACAGCGACCAGTTCTCTTTCCGAGATGACGCTTCCGGATACGTTCACGACTACCGATGTCCCTGCGCCTTGTTGTCCACGCATCATTCTTTCGGTGTCCGGACCAGAGACAACTCTCCGGCCTGCGCCTTGGATAATTTCTCTTCCGCGTTCTCCGACAGTTGACATTCCCGATCCGGTGACGCCTCCGTGTTGAAAACCGAGGATGTTTCGTACAGCTCCGACACCAGGTATTTTACTGAGCGCATTCACGAGAGAACGTAACTGTTTTTTCATGAAATTGATGGAACTCACAACAGTATTCTTGATTTTTCCGAATATGTTGCTCACAATGTTGAAAAGTCCGCTAAAAACGGATTGCCCCACGGAAATGATGGTGCGTAAAACGGACAGTACGACATCTATTGACACTGACACCACGGAAGCAATCGCCCCGAATACCGCTTGTGCCACGGCCAGAAGGCCATTGAAAATCGGTGTGCCGACGAAAAGGAGCGCCCGGAATGCCGCGGTTGCCACCGTGGTGATAATTTTGAAGACGATCCGTAGGTAGGCGAGATAGACTTTTGCGACGACCGAGAGAGCTGCGAACACTGGTTTCGCCACGGCTTTTATAACGTTGAACGACACTGTTGCCAGGGTGGAGATCGCTTTGAATGTGACTCGCATGGCGGCGGAGAAGCTGTCGGCGAGGACGGACATTGCAAAAAAGGATGCTTTCGCGATGACGCCAAGACCACGAAAAACTTGTACGCCTGTCCGGTAGACCACTCCGAGTAGGTATCCCACCAAGTTGAGTGCCACTTTCGCGGTGAACGCCACTGCCTGGAAGGCCGGCTTGGCAACTGCGACAATCCCACCGAATACCGTTTTCACCACGGTGAGAATCCCGGAAAACGCGGCTTTTATCGCGTGAAATGCTGCGACAGCTGCGTCTTTTACAAACGTGAAGCTTTTTTCCAGAAGTGGGCCAACGGGGGCGAAGAAATCTGCTATTTTCCTGGCGGCATCTTTGACAGCATCAGTGACACTTTTCCACACACTGAGCGCGACTTCTCGTACTGTATCCCAGTTTTTTACAAGGAGTACGACGACCGCGATCACTGCAAGAACGGCGAGGATGAGTGGACCCATCGAAATTGCCCATGCAGCAGCGTTTTTTATCCAGGCGACAGAGTTTGCGACGATCACTTTCGTAAAATTTGCTATCGTCGGGACGATAAAATTTGCTATTCCCGATGCGAGGTCTCCGAGACCGGTGAGGTAATCGACTGGTCCTTCTGCGGTGGAGAGGTCTTCGAGGCCGGTGAAGACGTCGCGTAATCCTAGGATACGTTGTTCTGTGCCGTCTGCCGCGTCTGTTGCTTTGTCGAATCCTTCGTCGCTTGTTCGTCTGAGTGCTCTGGTTGCATTGTCGGATGCGCCGACGAGTCCGCCTAGACTTTTTTCGGCTTTGTTGAATGCTGGTGCGGAATCGTCTCTGCCGGTGATGACAATTTCTATTGCGTCCGATCCAGCGGCCATTACAATCCCAAGTTTTCTACATCATATGTGTCAGTATCTGTCTCGAATTTGTCCGGATGCGCAATCGACTCTATCTCCAGTAAGCGCAGTAGACTCGCCCCTTCATTGTTTACCTGAGACGGTAGACAGTGAAATCTATCGCAAATCCCAAGAATGAGGTCTGCGTCTATCAGCTCGTTAGGTGTGTTTTCAAAATTTCCTGCGGAATTTCCATCGGCGTGCCATTGTTCGAGCGATTTTCTAAAGGGGTGGAGATTTGTGCCACCTCTTCCATCCACGTATTGATAATTTTGATGACGCTTGCAAGTCCGAGGTAGTCCAGACCTTCGGTGTTCGCTGGGACTGGTACATCATTTTCGTCGACAATATTCCAGCTGATGAGAGATCTTCCAAAAAAATCGAATACTTTTAGGGCATTTTCGGTCTTCACGCCCGGTTGTTCGCTGCTGATTCCACCATGAATCCGCATGAGTAAGCGTAACTCGCCAATGGTGAACTCACGTACAGTGACTTCCAGTCCCAGCAGATCATCATTCGGGTCCGCAAAAACTATCTTATACGAACTCTTTTTAAGGCTGAATCCGCTACTTGTTACGACCACGTAGGCACCGTCCCGTCCCCCAGAGTAAATGGGACAGAAAACGTAAGCTCTCCCGATGAAGCCCTGGTAATCACATAGTCAGTGAGATAGCATTCGTTCGCGAGTGTCTGGCCGTCAACCACCATAGTGATTGTGCGTAGAGCACTCGTGGACGGGATCGTTTTGAACACGTCGTGTGCCTGATCTGTCGCAGAATCGAAAACGCCCGCCATCGTCCCGGAAAAGTCCGCAAGCAACAACAGCCGTTCAAATGCGGATTTATCAAGACCGGTAATGTCCTGCACCCCGCGCGGCATTGCGACGTCCAATCCCGTAATATTATTCCGCAAACCCTTGGCAGCGCCCGCGGCGTTGTCGACATCAAGAGTGGTCCATGCGAGACCTGATACTGCAGCCACTATCGCTCACCCCTTTGCATTTCTTTATAAAATTCCCACTGTTGCTCCGGACCCCACCGGTCATCCCGATCATCCGGATCATCCCGTGATTCTTGCGCTGGAATGGGACGGATGCTCGTATTGCCGTCATATATGGGTTTTGCGAGGGATTCAAGATCTTCGTACTCGCCTACAACCCACTTGAAACCAGGAATTCCCCACATTGCTATTCCTTACGTATTTTGTCGAGGGATTCGGAGAAATGCTCCACCCACAAACCCGGTTTCTTATGCTCCACCTGCAATGATTCCTTTCGCTTTCCCCTACCGTCGAACACCAAAAAATTCTCTTCTCGGATCTGTATTCGGTGTTGTGCTGCCCGAAAACAGGTCTGGCCAGGGGGGAAGACGAATTTGAGCATGTCGTCCGCGACTTTCTCAACCTTGAAGTTTCGCCCACTGTACGTACGAATGTAGAACTCCTGCCTTCTTCCGAGGTCGGTGCGTAGATCCAGCACCGTTTTCCATCCCTTTTGGTACGCCTGGCAGTCTGCTTCTTGGCAGCTGATCGTTTTCCAGTGTGTGTCCGCTGGGGAATTGAGAGTGAAAATTTCGGTTGGCGTGGGTCTTACATGCATGTCATGGGTTCCTGGATACGGCGACGATCAGGTTGGCTGTGGTGAATGTCCCGGTCACGGCGATGCGTAGCCATTGTTCAAGGTTCCCGGTAACGGCGATACGTTCTGATGTGACGTCTGTTGCGGTGGTGAATCCACCGCCTGTTATGTTGGCGTAGGGGTCTCCTGACCCATCATCAGATGATTCTTGCAGCATGACTGTCATATCTGTCCCGGTGAACGCCGTGACATGCAAATACGCCTGCAACCCACTGGTAGACGCTGCCCCTGCGTCCAACCCGCCCCCATTCCCGACACCAGCAAACGTCTGTATCCCAGTAGTGAGCAAGTTGCCGTGATCGAGCACATGCCCGCTCCCCTGCAACTCCGTCGTAAGAGCCAAAGATCCGTCCGTACCCCTCGACAGACTGTAGTCAACTTGCTTCGCCGAAATACTGGAGGACACGTACCCCAACGTCTGCCCGTAAGCGACAGTGCAAAGCACATTCGCCGTAGGCAAAGACGCAAGAACAGGATGCAATTGCCCCGCAGAAGAGTCGAAAAACCCCTCAAAAGACATTTTGGCGTCATTCAACCCAGAAATACGCATATACGCATGCTTATCTATACCCGTGACGTCCAGCAACGCAATTTCGCTACTAATCTCCAGGGAACCAATATCAGCGGACAAATGGTATTGATCCAGGACCGCGAGCATCCCCAGGCCGGATTGACTAGCCATTTTGCACCCACACATCCCCGACAATAATCGGGACCGTAAGATCCACCACCTGATAAAACCCGCTATCACCAGGAACAAACCCGGAAATTGCAGTCATCTCCACGCGCTCAATCTGAAAAATATCCGTCACAATGGCGTCCCCCGACAATCCGACTGAGGTGTGGATTTGCGCGAGCATCTTTTCCGCTGCATCCCACACAGCAACATCAATGAGATCTATCGGCGCAGTCATCTTGTTTTTATAAATTCGTACGGTGCAGGTCAGGGCCACGGACGTGCTGCTTAATCCAGAGAATGATGCAGATGGAGTGAGTGAAGTAGCGGAAATAGCGCAAGCAAGACCCGACGCGGGCAATGTGGTAGGTGAATTCCCGACAATTACCGCATCAAAAATACCAAGCGTTTCCGCATATGTCGTAAGACGCGCAAGAATTGTGCGAACATCAAGAGACGCCAAGAAATATCACTTCCCCATCGACTTTTTCACACTCCGCCGAATCTCATCTTCCGTGCTCCGCCTGGACACGCTAATCAACTCTTGATACGCTTTCCTCCACAACGCATACCCGGCAAAACCCCGCCCACCGAACTCCAACCACGGGCCATACGCCACACCACCATCAGTAATCGTCGTGGAATCCGCCGTTTTTATCTGGACGACACTCCCTTTGTAACGGCCCGTTGGGTGCTTATAGATTTTTGTGGACTGCCGAAAAAATCGCAGTGTGTGGCTTGAAAGTCCGACAATCGCCGTGTCCGTTGCCGCTTCGATGGCAACTTTTCCAACACCAGGGTACGGAAAGTCCCCGACATTCAGCCTCACTTCTGCCATTGATAACCCCTAAAAAATATGTCTACACAGAAAAAATGCGTGACCTGCGACGATAACTGTCACGTAACGCGACTCTCTCACTCTCAAGACCTGCACCGCGGGCTTCCCTCGTCCCATCCCCGGCACCTATTGTTCGGCCGTACGCGCTCGCTTGTTGCTGCAGCATCACCGTTGCTTCCGCTATGACATACGTACGCAATACGCTTGGCACATCCCAATAACAGACAGTCGTTCCACTATCGTGCGATGTTGCGACAGTCCCGAGGACTGCACGTTCCACCACCGCGTCCGTCTGCGCGAAAAGCGAATCCGTGCCGTGTGTTGCGAGGACCGATCCGTGAACTGCCCGCGTGACAGTAAGTTGAGTGGAGGAATCCACGACTTCTACGCGTAGTATCTCTGCGTCCAGTCGAAGAAACTGTCCAGTTGCGAACGCCGCAGTAGACCCCACCAAGAGTGTTTTGTCATTACTCGCAGCGGTTAAAGAGTTTGTTGCGTCGACTGTGGTATCCGCCCAATATCGATCAACCACCCGCATCCACTCATCGTCCATCCTCAGTAACGACCCAATCCCCCAGTGCAATGGGGAGCTTAGAGAAATGACAAGCTCTTCTATACCTACGAATTCAGCCGTGTTGCAAAAGGATGTAGCGCTTGTCGTGTAGCCGAACGTGCCTGTTATTTCTATCGCTCTCTGGCTGGTACTCCCACTGGAAAATGTCCCAGTGTCACTGTCTTTTTTGATCTCTATCGAGGAGTAGGGTGGCCCGACATTCACTGGTTCCAGGAAAAAATCTGTGGACGGTATTGTCTGACCTGCGACAACAAGTGTGTCGACACTGATAATGTCGAATCCTTCAGCCCAGAGACGCCACGATTTTGACCGTGGTTTCGCAGGCCATTCCATATATTTTGTTGCGTTGAACGTGGGGTAAAAGACTCTGTTGCAGAGTTCCCGGCTTTCTGCTTTTCGTGATGCCGATGCAATGACTATGTCGATTTGGGCATTTATTGCAGACGAGTAGTACGTGTCAGGGGAAAATTGCAAATCCTCTCTTGTACAGTACCATATGCCCATGTTATGCCTTATCCAACGGGTGTCCGGACCACTCCCATCCGTCAAAGGGGCAGACCAGTCCCCCTCTTGGACTCTCCAAAAGAGGCGTCCCATCGTTCGGGCACGCCTCAGGTGGGCTTTCCACCCACTCGGCAGTAAAATCGATATTTTGCTTCCGTATCGCTACAAGACTCTCCCACGACATTGCAAAACCCCGTAAAAATATGTGGCGGCATGGAACCTACAAGGACACACGCACGTCCCATGCCTTGCCGACTGCCGTGTCGGCTACCAACAGTGTCAATCCCTTGTGACGACACCTGTACGATGTCGAGTCCTTTCACGCAATGAGATTGGAGGGCAGCGAACTCGGGTCGGCCATCTCTGCCAAATCGTAGATAAATGCCATACAAATACCGCCATCAACCGTCGCCTCGACAGAGTCGAATCCTTCGGACAGCTGGCGGGCACGAATCGTCACGACCATCGAGTCATTCACCAGATCATCTGCAAGATCAGCTGTTGCCGCTGCCGTTTGTGTGACCTCCGTCCACGCACCGCCGACACCAGGCGATTTCCAGAAGTGTTCAATTTTTGGAAGAAGTTGTTCCGACGCTCCGCCAATAGATTCTCTCAGCGTGAGAATTGTCGATCCGTCATCCTCAAACGTCACGAATGAAATTGTCTGCGCACGCGACATCGGAATATGTATGCCACTTGCAGCGGCGATGACGTTAAATGTAAAACCAAGTCCCTCAAAAGCCATGTATGCCTCTCGCTAGAAATTAGGCTGCTACGATCGCTGCACCATTGTCATATGGGTAGTACAGTAGCTTCCAAGCAACAGATCCCGTGTTCGATGCCGCACAATCCAGCTCAATCGCCCCAGGTTCAAGGTACAGCGGACTCGCCAACTGCAAGCTTGACACGAGACATTGTATTCCTGCTGTCATAGCAGTTGCTGCAGTCCCAGTGAGCGAATAAAACGTCCCTACCGCATCAGCAGTGATATCCAATGTTGCACACAAGTCTGTACTTGCGCCTGTCGCAGTCGGATTGAATACAAGTTTTGTAGCATTTATCTGTGTCTCGATCACCGTTGTCACCTCTCCAATAAGAGAGACAACATGCACACCGCCTCCGGTGACAGTGAAAAGTGTGTCATTCGGTGTAGTCTGCGGCAGCGTCGCAGTCGCACGATTAACGAAAATACCTCCGGCAATCGCCCGTACCTCATCACCCTGAATCATCGTCGTCATAGCAGGACCTCAGGCTCTCGTCGCAAGCTTGACAAACGGGGACAACGTCGACGCACTTTTTCGAGGAGTGAGAGCAGTCGACAGCCAGGGGCGGCCATCCACTCGCGATATCACCTTGAAATCGGTCTTGTCCGATGTGAAAGAAGAGTGCATGCTAGATGTAAACTGTATCGACTGCCGGTCACCCACCAGATAATACTTCAGGTCGACAAACATGATGTCCCCGGCTGTACCTAGCGTCTCCATTTTCTCACAGAAAAGAAGCGGACGGCCCAAAATACTCATCGGCCGTGCCTCCTCCCCATTCTCCAGCCAAACAGCACTACCACCCGTACCAACAGACTGGGCCATCGTCGCCAACTCGGGAAATGTGTCCAAATTCGCAATCCAAACAGCACTATTCAACGACTGGGGAAGCATTCGGGAAAACATTTTCACCAAATTTTCCCACACAATGGTCGTCGCAGGCTGTCCCACCTCCGCAGCAACCTCCACCGCAGCAGAAGCATTCTTAAACCCCTGCGGACGGGACGTACCATTCCCATCGATGAATGCAAGATCCTCAAAATACGCTTGCGCCATTGGCATCGCGACCATAAACCAGCTCTCAAAAGCCGGACTATCAGCCATAAGCTCATTCGCCACAGACGAATTCAGCATCAACTTTTTCGGACTTAATTCGATACCACGAAATGTCGCCGAAGTCGTCGCAGGGGCAGTAGCCTCATCCTGCCAGGTGGCAACAACACCACCGAAAACACTATCGACATGCGAAGAACTCTCCACAGCAGGGATAATGACGTTCCCGCCCTGCATGGTAATCGGGGTTGCACGCCCACGTACAATTGAGGCTTCCAGCGCAAGAGACATAATCTCTGCCCGGAGTGTCTCCGGAATGAGAATACCGCCCTCCGCAGGCAATACCGTCCCGTAATCGTTGTTGTATTTCTGGCGTGCTGCCTCCGACTGGGCATGCAGCTCTTTGAGATTGAGTGGATCGACGACGTCACGTGCCCGCGAGGTCACCGCCATAAAATAGTCGTGAAGTGGTCGTTTCAGACTGTCAAGTGGTGCGCCAGGAGCTTTTTTGTTCGGTAGATGAGCTTTTCTCCGTGTGTATATACGCCGTATATCGTCCTCTTCCACCACGACAGACGATTGCGTGGGAGGACGGTTTTCTGTGCTGTCGGGAAATTTTTTCAGCAGCTCTGTGAGAACGGCACCCATCTGAGCGTCGATCTGGTCATCGATGTGTGTCTGGTTTTCCGAGGCAAAATTTTTCAGATAGTTTTGCAGGAAAACGGGAAAGTTCCCCTTTTCGTACAGCTCGGAAAATTCTTTTGTGTTTTTTGGGTCCAGTAGGTTGGCAAGGTCCTCAGGCGTGTAGGCAGAAGTTTCGCCTGAGGATGTCATCGTCGCAGTCATGTACGGGGAAACCTCTCTTTAAAACCGGCCAGAATATTTTGCATGCGCTCCGCAGAAAAACGATTCTGCGTCACAGGAGGCGTTGCAGTACCGGAACCGACGCCAGCAGGGACACCACGCCCAGAAACCAAAGCGGCAAAGTCATCTAAATCCACCTCTGTATACAATTCTTCACTTTTTGTAAAATTAACATTCGGCTCAAGAACATCCGGAGCGGTCGCCCCACCACTGGTCGCACTCTCGTTGGACGCACCCTCATTGGACGTACCAAAATCGGCGACACTATCCGCAAGACCAACCTCAACCGCCTGCTCTGCGGTAAACATCGTGCCCAGATTTTTTTCGTTCGCAGTCATAAATTCAAGCCACTTCTCCGCATCCCCCCCAGCCCGCAAGGCAAAAATCCCTGCGATGTTACGAGTCACCATCTCCACCGTATCCGCAATATCCCTAAGTGCCGATGCAGTACCGGACGCATACGTATGCCCCTCATGCACAATCATCATACTGCCGGTATTCATAACAATCTCGTCACCAGCCATCGCAACCACTGCCCCGATGGACGCGGCCACCCCATCAACAATCACCCGCACTCTTGCAGCATGATTGCGCAAAGCATTGAATATCGCGACACCCTCGAAAACATCCCCACCCAGGGTGTTGATATGCAAATCAATCTTTGCCGTCCTGACATTTTCAAGCTCGCGCACAAAATCCTGTGCAGTCACATAAAAATAGCCAATGTCGTCCATGATATAGACAGACGTTGTATCAGAATCTGTAGGAACACGATTCTGGAACCGGTACCAAGGCTGATTTGATGTCGGAAGAAGCCGCTGCACCCTCGTACTACCCATCACTTGCCTCTTCCTCTTCTTCGGTTTCTTTCACCGGCGAGTCGAAATCGAAATACAGACGCCGAAACCTGTCGGTACCTGCGAAACGGGGAAGAAAACAGTTATTCAACCATTCCCGCAGGTCAACAAGAATGGGTTCTATCACCCATTTTGCAAAAACATACTCGGCAGTCTCAGCAGACGCCCTATTCACATTATCCGTCTGCCCAAGCAAAATCTTCGGCACCCCGAACGTCTCCAAAACAGCATCACGCAAACCTGCACGTAACTCAGGAAACTGCATATTCCGAACATTTGTCTCACTCGGCCGCCACTTCCCCCCACTCGCGATGAATATACGGTGAGCGTTGTAGACACCTTTATGGGACTCTTCCAGCTGTTTGGTGATCTGGGCCATCTCATGATCCTCAAGCACCTGTTCGTACTCAAGTACTCCGCCAGGATTTGCAGAATTGATGAAGAAAAATCTCTGCCAATCAGACGCCAAAGCAGATGAATGCAGCTCAGTGAAAAGCGATTTTACCGGGCCAATACCGGATATCGGGCTGGTCGGATCAATGTATCGCATGAAGTCGATATCCGATGCGTCATACATAACTTGCCCGCCGCCACTGGGAGGGGTGTACCGGTAGCCTGTCGTCTCCCCGAGTTCGTCGGTGACAGGATCGGTCAGATCGGGGCGGAGGTTATAAATGTGCAGAGGGCGATTAAGAAAGCCCGGAGTGCTTGATTTTGCGACATAGATGTACGCCTTTCCTGTGAGATCTCTGTGTGCCTGCCAAGTGCGAAAAAACTCTGTGCGCGACGTCTCCGGATTCGGCTGCCGCAACACGACGAGAGCTGGATGATCTGTGATCTCCGTTGTGCTCCCACTCCCGATATTTCCACGGTACAGGCGGAATGTCGTTTTCGACACGGCATTCATCCGCAAGTTGATCGCGGCCCAGAGGGTGGAGACTTTTGAGAACATGTCCATTTGGGATCGGTCTGATCCGGCGAAAAAAGTCCCGATGCTGTTTGGTGGTGCTGTGATAGGCGCATTCGACGTGGAGGTGGTTTTTCGTCGGTTGAAAATTTGCCGTATATCACCAATCGTGGATCTGGGCATGCAAAAACTTATTCTTCCCTGTTCGAGACGCACCATTCAATATAGAGTAAGAAACAGCCCATCGTGAAATAGGCATACTGTATCCCATAGTGGTAAGCGAACAAAACAAAACATATCGCAGCAGCAATGGGAAAAATAGTCTGCAGACGCACACTCACACCTCAACAGACAAAAACGATGGAGATTTCCGCAAATCCAGATGGGCAATCATATACCGAATACAGTCCACACCATGATCATTCACCTTCGTCGGCTGGTCAATCCCCGATTCTGTCTTCCGAGCCGACCACACATAACCCGCGATCTCCTCAACAGTCGAACACGGCTTCCCCGTATTGCGTAGTCGCAAATCACGCTCCAACAAGCTGTCGGAAAAAAAACATAGCCGTGGTTTTTTATCTTCCGGAATGCAAAATCTCGACTGTACCGCCTCTATACCACGCAACACATCTTTTCGTGCAGGTTTTATACTACGCCGCAAATATTTTTCCAGGGTTGCTCGTCCTTCCGCGTCGTGGTCTGCCAAAACAGCCTCAGGTATCACCCCATCAATATCAATGTACTCCTGTATCTGCTTTGCATGATCCTCCACAAGACGTTTCGTACGATAAATCTCCCTATACATATATGCACGCCCCTCAGTATCGATCGCCCACCACTGGCACACAAACGGATTTGTGAACCCAAAATCAATCGTCAAATACCGAAGCCAATCAGACGGAATAACAAACGGCTTAATAACATGCACACGCTCATGAAACCCAACAAAAATCGTCCCCTCCTCAGAAACCCACCTACCCTCATACAACCTCTCACGACGCACCCCAGTGAGCGCACGCAAATGAGACAGATACGCCTCCCCCTTCGCCGTCCAGTCAGACTTTCCACTATCCCAAAAAAGCGGATTATCCTGGTGTTTCGAGTGGAAAAGCGTCGTTTTCCCCTCATTGCACCGCTGTTTTATCCAATGATGCTCGCTGGAGGGATTTGAGTCGGCAATGATCTGTTGATAAGAGATCCGCCCATTCCTCAGCCGTGAAACAAGCGTCTCCCAGTCAACAAGCGCAAGTTCCGTTGCCTCCTGCACATAAATCATGTCGTATTCAGTACTGAGTACTCTGTCCGCATTGTTCATCCCGCCCAGCATGACGGATGACCCATTCGCGAATCGGTACTGTGGTGGCTCGACTGCAGAACCGCCATAGTAATTCAGCAGCCCGCACTTCACAGCAGGAGGTATCACATGTTTTCGCCACGTCACCAGCGCACTTGACGAAAGAGACGCTTGTACTTTTCGCACGATAAGAAATCGTGCGCCATCGTTTGCAAAAGCACTTGCGTACAATTTCATTAGGCAGGCGTACGATTTTCCCGTCCCTGCAGGACCAGCAATCAATACTTCGGGGTCCCTGCAGCCGAAAAGCTTTTTTGCCGCACCCCAGGGTATGTAAGTTTGTTGCACCACCGTGAAAACTTACTGCAAATTAGTTGGGTCAATCCCACTGACCGAAACATGCAGACGGTCGTCCCCTCCCTGGCCGGGAACCTTTGCGTCCGACAGTTCTTCTCGGATGGTGCGTAGAACGTCCAAGGTCATGCCGAATACAGATGTACGTAGTGTCCCGTCGGTGTTGTAATAGTTTCTGCTACTTGACAGTGGGGCCAACATTTTCTGATATATGAGCATTCTGCACGCCCGGTTTGCCCCCCAAAACACTGCTTCCAAATTATGTCCGTCTGCATCGCCCCGTATGAGTTCTTCTTGGGCGGCGATGATGAATGCTTTATTTTCGCTGTAGAACGCGAGGAGTGTTGTGGAGTCGGTGTGGTACCGCTCCTCAAGTTTTTCAATTTCTTTGATGTCTGCTGTGTCGGATTTTGCCATGTCGAAAATGAGTTGCATGGCGCGTTTTTCCGGGATGTTGTTTGTGTTCATGGTGGGTCCATTTCTGGATGGGTGGGTGTTGTCGGCGCAGACGGCTTGTTTACTACTTTACTCTACACTGTACACACATTTTTCCTGTGCTTGTCGATATCACTCTGCGTGACGGACATATGTGGTCGAACGGTGTAAAAAGCTTACCTGCGTACCTCAAAATACGATGACGATTATGAAAATATTCCGTCATTTTCTGTCATTTCTTGACAACTTGTCACCCTTTTCTGAGGGCAATCTGAGAGATACACTGTGTGTGCTAAAATAACGGTACTATTCTATTAGCACAGGAATGGAAAGAATAAAACGAGCATAACGTGCAAAACATTACGAAACACTCGAAAAAAGGTGACAAATGACAACTTTGCAAATGAACACATACATATTGTCACGGAAGTTGTCACTCCCAGGAAAAGATGTACGTCAGTAGAAATATGCTCTCCTAGCTGGGCAAATACACGACACCTCCCCCAGGAAATAGGTACCTCTCTTTACAATGACTAAATGACAACTTTTACTAGAAAAGTTTAGGGTAGAGAGAATAGAGTATAGTAGATAGGAGTGTACTATAGTAAATGGGTAAAGATAGGGTGGTATGAGGGGAATGAGAAATAGCCCTATAGTGAAAAGGTTTTACCCAGAGAAAAGTCTGTCACCACCTACCTCAGACATACAGATACCCACAACCACGCACAGAAAACCCACAAAGAGCGAGAAACCACATCCCTGGCAAACAGAACCCTCGACACGATAGAAAGAGAGACCAACACCGGCACAGAATCACATTATGGCCGAGTCAGAAAAACTGTGATCCTGTCCATAAATTTCTTCCAAATATGTTAGAGTGAGTCCTCTACATGTTTGCAACCAAAAATGTGGGTACACAATGGCGAAATTTGCCCCTACAAAAGGGCACACAACCCCATCCCTGGAACTGCACTCTCTCACAAAAACCAACACAAAATGCACACTCAACCCGAAAGACCTCCTGTACCTCTCCGCAACATACGCGGAAAAAATGCTCCAACAACCCAACGGAAAATCGGCAGGAAGACTCAACCTCATCCACCGACCGGGAAACCCCTGGGCAGACAGCAAGGACACAAAAAGGAGCATCTGCCTCTTTTGTGGAGAAGTCGGCTGCAAACACCCCTACCGCTCCTGGAAAGATTTTTCCTGGGGTTCAGCAGCTCAACTCCTCGATGAAGTATCCAGATTGTCGTCTGCCGCACTGATCCCAGACCCCTGGATCACCCTGCAAATAGCCATACGGTTGGACGGACTGACTGTTCTGGACTGCGACCCACGACACAATGGGCCAGCCACACCAGAGGAAGCATGGGCATGGCTGGAGGACCTAGGGGTGTCTCTCCCCAACTCAGCAAGAGATACTCTTATTGTGCGTACAGGAGGTGGTGGCCTGCACATCTATTTTTCCGGAGCCACAAATTTTACCTGGGGGGACAGAAAGAGGAATGAGGCGGTTTCGGTATTGTCCGGTGGTGGGAGACAGGCGACAGCTCCATTTTCGTACCACAGTGCCGGGGCGTTCTACCTCCCGGTCAACTGGGAGGGTATTCCGCTGCTCTCACCGAACGACCTTTTGCAAGTGGCAGGCAAAATACAGCCTTTCCCGGAAGAGGCGTTCAGGAGTTACACATGTCCGCCAAGAAGAGACGTCCAGCAGGAATCGTCTCTCACACCTACCGCGAGTATCCCAGGGAGATTTTCACCTCCGCCAACTACTCCTACCTCAGTGTTGATTGATGGGGTGGAGATTCCGGGCGACTGGGCGGAACGTTCACGGACATTGACAGACGGCAGGAATAATTTTCTCACACGGGCAAAATTTGCCTTTGTCGTGAATTACAGACGGGATGACAAAGAGGCGAATCGTCTTATCCGTGTACTGAATGGTACGTTTCCTGATCCTCTGGAGGAAAAAGAATTACTGGAGTCTGTTTTACGGCCGATTCCGGCAGAGAAAATTGATCCGGCACAAAAAAAAATCTCCGGAGCACCTGAAATTTCTCTTGGGGATCTTCTTCGTCCGAGCATGGATGACGCCGGAAATGCTGAACGGTGGATTTTGGTCTCTCCCGACCATCTCTATGTCCCGTCCTGGGGATGGGTGTGCTGGAATGGAGGGGTTTGGGAGCGTTTGCCGATTGATCAGCCTCCTACCAGGGAGTACACACAGCGTGTTGCACGGTCCATGCAGACTATTGCAAGGGAGATGGTCGAGCACACACAAGGAGACGATGACGGGAGATCAGAGGCACTACAAAAATACGCATCCGGCCTTGGAATGGAAAAATCCATCCTCAAAGCTCTGAATCTCGCACGAGTCAGACCAAGAGGAGAAACAAAATACCCCTCGGATTTTGACAACGAGCACACCGCAGAAATCCTCAACACTCCAAACGAAATCGTCAACCTACGCACAGGGGAATCCTTGCCCCACAGTGCAGAGTATTTGGTGACAAAACAGACAAGTGTGCCCAGAGAAGATGGCACCCCAACACTGTGGACGAATTGCCTGAACACATGGCAACCCGACAAAGAAGTACAACATTTTTTGCAGATGCTGGTCGGTTCCGGCCTCACAGGAGTCCCCCTGGACAAATTCGTCATCAATTCGGGGGACGGGGCCAATGGAAAATCGGTTTTTTGGGGGGCCGTATCGCGAATCATGGGTAGTTACGCGGGGATTCTCCCAGAGGATCTCATCATCAAAAATCCTCATACAGACCGCGAGCGATGTGTTGTGGAGATTGCCGGGGTCAGACTTGCTGTTGCCAGTGAGCTGGCAAATGCTGCACAGATGAACGAATCGATGGTCAAACTCCTCACGGGAGGTGAAAGGCTGAAAGCACGCCAGTTGTACAGGGAGTCATTCGACGTGACTCCCACGGGAACAATGGTCCTCCATACAAATGCTGAGCCGACTGTGCAAGGGACAGATCATGGCATCTGGAGAAGAATTTTGTACGTTCTTTGGGATGTACAAATCCCGGAGGGGGGGCAGGATAAACACCTTCTGCAAAAACTTGTATCCGATGAAGGGGGCCGGATTCTCTCCTGGGCAGTGGAGGGGGCAAAGATGTTTTTGGAGAATGGGAGTGAGCTTGTTGTCCCGTCTTGTATGGAGTTGGTGAAAAAGGACCGCCAGGGTGCGTTTGACACGACTGCAGATTTTTTTCAGGAGTATTGTGTATTCGACGATGATAGTTCTATCGGCAAAGGTGATCTGTACAAAAAATATACGGAAATAATGCGGCGTAACTTGCCGACTGAGCCACTGGTATCAAAAATTGCTCTGGGGAAAAGGTTGGAAGCTTACGCCAAGGCGAATGATTTTTCTGTGCGCGACGTGAGAGACAAAAAGAAGCGTATGTGGCAGGGCATCGGAATACAGGCACAGAATATGCAAACTGCTTCACCCCCATGGCAGGAGCAAAACACAAATGCTGCTCCACGTCCTTGGCAGTAGACGATTTTGAACAGACGGGGCCGGACAGAAGGAAAAAACTGTCCGGCCCTGTCTTTTGGGCCAATCTCCCGCTTACGATAAAGACCCGCGATCAGCATACTCTATGCTCCTCCTGGAAAAGACCGCGATGCCGCAGGAGGAACATGGAGCCACCAGGAAATCCGAGTCCCGCAGTGATCACCGATGCGATGTGGAACTTTTGGCTAGGGCTGAAAAGTCTTGAGCCGAACAGTCTTCTGTCGGGTATTTATGCCGCGAAGCCTGGTTATCACAATACCAGGAGGGGGAATCGTCCGGGTGATTACAGTGTCCGGGATGCTGTTGACACGGAAGGTCCTGCAGACAAATCGGCAGCGATTGACTGGACTTTTCCGGATGCCCAGCGTGGGGATTATCGCACGATACGGATATATGGTGTGCGGGTGGAGAAGGCGTTTGAGACGGATGATCCTCGGATGTGGGCGGTGCGTGAGGCACTGGGGCAGAGTGATTCTGATGAGGTCGCGGAGGGGTACGATTTTCGCACCAGGAGGACGAGGACGCCGTCAAAGTCTCATGTGTGGCATTGGCATTTTTCGTTCAACAGACGTGACGTGGAAGACCCCAAAGGGTACAAAGACTGTCTTTCTGTCCTGTCCGGGGAGTCTTTGGAGGAGTGGAAAAAGAAGAATTCTCCTGAAACACCCCTAGATGCCGTTTTAACGCTCGACACTCTACTAGGCGACAACTATGCCACTGGATACGAGTTACGTACTGTGGGGCACGTTTTGGCGGACCTTTCCAACCTGCGAGACGGCCTACTCCGAAAACCTCTGGAAAAAATGGACCACAACGGCGAACCCTTTTGGCCTGAAGAGTCCGTTATAGGACTACTTGTACGATTCCTCCAACGGGAAATGCAGCCAGACTGCCAACCAAAAAGAAAAGGGAAGCCAGATGTGGAATAAAGCTTTTTTCATTGACCTCGCCGAACGAGTCGTTGCAACTGCAGCGCAAGCAGCTGTCGCGATCATCGGCACCTACACGTTACTCAGCGATATCGACTGGGCGATCGTCCTCGGCACTACAGGGATCGCCGCGCTCACTGCCCTGCTGAAGGGATTCGTCGGTCTGCAGACAGGTGATCGCCGAAGTGCAGGAATTTTCGTCCGTAGATAGGAAAGCAAAAGCCGGGTAGCACTAGAGTCTACCCGGCTTTTGCGGTGAGGGACGTGTGGGTGGCATTGCGTACTCTCGTCCTGGGGGGGAAAATCGGAAAGAGCACTATCCCTCGCACGTAGTTCTCGCGCCGCACGGGCCGCAAGTCACAACCACTCTCTCATCCCATAGGGCTTGGAGAACTACGATAGCCAATAGCGGGCAACTCGTACTGCCCGCTATTGGCTATGGCTGTAAAAAAGAACCACTGCTACAAATATAGCAGTGGTTCTGTTCAATCACAAGGACAAATGCTGTGTAAGCCGTAAATGTTAGCCGATGTCCCCCCAGGCAGGAGGACTGTTGTCCGTGTGCTCCTGTGGGACATGTGACTGGGAGTACGGACTTACGACTTGCATCGGAGACTCTTTCGGCTGTCCCACAAAGGACTGTCCTCCCGTACTGTTCCCAGGGACTTCAGGGCCGACAAAAGTGCCTTCATTTGTTGGTGGACGGCCTTCAAATGGCATCTCTCCTCCCAGTGTCTCGGGGAGGTGGAACCAGTTTGATTCTTTCATTTGTTCCCAAAGTGCAAAACAGTTTTCCAGCAGGAGTTTTATTTCGTCGGATGCGCTGTCGTAGTCGGGGAGGTGGACTCCCCATGCGAGCGTGCCACGTGGAGTTTCGGCTTTTCGCAGGATACCGGCGAGAGGGGTCCACTTGTCGACGCCGTCGGTGGGGACAGTTGCGTGTTTTGCTCGTAGGTCCCGGCGGATGAGTGCCTGGATGATGGACTGATTCGGCCATATTTCGCAGCTGTCCAGGTCAGGGTATGCTTTTGTCGGGTTTTTTGCGGATGTGCAGAACACGGCGTCGGCGATGACTGCATCCACTTCTTTCGTTCGTGTGGGGTCGGGGCCGAATTTGTCGGGGATGATGATGGTTTTCATGCGCCGTGGGACGAGGAAGAGAAAACGTCTGTTGTTTGGTTTTGAGACGATTGGGTCTTCCGGCCATGATGTTGCTTCGACTGCCGTAAACATTCTTGACTTCTCTTTCTGTCTGGATATGATCCTGTAATAAACTTTATTATAGACTGTTATCTGCGTTCAAATCAATTATTTGCTTGTAAATATTCACTGCTTTTACCCCGTATCCGTAGGGCACTTTCAGCGCTTGACACGTATCTCCACCACGAGGCAGGTGGAAAATAATACCGTACCCATCCTCTCCACAAATGATGTCCTCAGGCATCGGATCGTATCCCTCTGTTGCCGGATTGTATGTGTAATCCGCACTCGCATAGAGGTAGAGCTGTGGAGAGAAACCCTTCACCGCGTACGGTGCGACACTGCCGGTTTTTATATCCGCGATGACGTGTGTGCCGTCTGCCAGTCGTAAACACATGTCATAACGTCCTGCGACATTGTATTTGGTGTTGACGATCACTCGTTCGGTGAGTTCCACAGGGTTTTTTGATCCTGTGAGGAGGACAATCTCCTGGCGGAGTCCTTTGAGTTGTGATTGCATTCCGGGAGTGAGGGAGGCAAATTTTGCTCCGGAAAGTCTTCCTGTGATGAATTCTTCGACGATTGCGTGTACTTCTGTGCCGTAACTTGCGGCGTTATTTCCTCCACCGGTAAGGAATGCTTTTGAGAATATGTCGTTCAGTTGGCTGTTTATTTCTTTTTTTGGGAGGTCGTGAGAGCGTACTTCGGTGATTTTGCGTGTGAAATATTCGGGGTCCAGGCTGATCCCGAGGAGGGCGATACGCTGTATCCATTCGTTGAGTGCGGGTTTGTCGAGCATGCCGCAAAAACTTGAGACTCGAAGGAGTTCGAGTTTTTGTTCGACTCCTTCGATGGGGAGAGTGACGATGTATTTGTTTTGTTTGTTGAGGTACGGTGGCCTTTTCATTCTTCATCTCTGTTTCTTTTTGTTGACCAACGATGTGTCTTTATTGTAGCACAATAATTTAGACTACGTCAATATCTTGACGCTCTCTGGCAAGTTTTTGCTTCCCCGCATACTGGACTCCCACATACACTCTCCACCGTAAAAGCTTCTCCACATCCCAGAGAGGTGGCCTCCTCCCGTCTCTCGTGACAACTGGGAGCGGAAATGATGTCGGTTGTTGCCGAATTTGACGTGTGCGCAGACTGTTGATTGTGTTTTGTGCCACAGGATATGGAGTGCCATGCTCATCGAGTTTCCGCGCTATGTCTCCCAGGGCCACCAAAGAGAGGTTTGCTGTTGCGAAAACTGCACGTCGACTCTCTTCTTTGGCTTGATTTTCCGGGGTGTCGTACTCTTCATCCATATACATGCAATTCATCGCTTCATGAAAAAGAAAAAGAAATCTGTTACTGCCTACAACGGTAACAGATTTCTTTTTCTTTTCGTCTTATGCGTGTCGGAGACAGGTACAGTCAGAGAGAAAAAATCCCTGGCTGTACCTGTCGTGTGTCATGGAGCGAGGAATTGTATCGCCAGGCACTCCTCCCCGACCTTGCGTCGTAGTCTCTCGACGTGCTTCCGATGTTGCTTGCCGTGCTTCTCACACAGGTGGATGGCAAATTCGTTCGTTTTGTCACCGTATGGGTAGATACAGGGAACTTCGACGGTGCTTGTTCGTGCCTTCTTGCACTCTCCGATCGAGCATGTATCCGAGGATACCTCTCTTAGCGTGTACAATTCTGCTTCGCTTTTTATAGCCGCACAATACACCCCGAATTGTTCTGAAAGGATGTCGATAGATCCCGTGTCGAGGTCTCCTGTTGAGGAGAAGGCGTGAGTGAAAAATTCCCAGAATTCCATTTTCTTTTCTCTCTTTCTTTTTGCCTTGTGAAGTTCGCTGGACGTGTCTTACAGGTTTCCCAGGTGTTCCAAGCATTCGTTGTAGTGTTTGGCGCATAGAGTGGCGACAAGTTTAATTTTGGATTCTTTTTTCGAGAGTATGTGCTTCGCTTTAAAAGCGTGGTCCCCGTGGTCGACACATCCTGTGAATGCACATATGGACAAAAAAGTATTTCCAGATGTACCAAATTCTGCTTCGTGTTTTATGTGCTCCGCAGGCACCTCGAAGTACTCTGCGATGCGGCTGGCAACCGTGTCGTCAATCTCCCCCGTAGGAGGAGAAAATGTCTGGGCGAGAATTTCCCAGAATTCCATTTTATTTTTCCTCTTTCCCTGTTTTTTTGTTTGGCCGGAAATCTTGCAACAGGATGACGTAACCTGTTGCTGGTGGCAGTGGGTGTGATCCAAAGTACATGAGCAGTTCGCTGAGATTGAGATTGAGACTCCTGGCGAGCATTTGCATGTACCACGATTTTGGGGCGCAGCGTCCGTGAACCCATGAACTCATGGCTGCTCTACTGGCCCCGGATAGATCTGCGACGTTAATACCCATGAGTCCGTAGTATTCCGTGAGTTTCGCATAGTCGATGCGGGTATTGTGTTTTTCTCCGCTGTGGGGCGGTGGGGGCAGGGTGGGTACTTTCGGCAAGAGTTTGCGGTCTTGGCCGAGAAGATTTTCTATTGCGATTTCGGGTTCTTCTTTTTGGTTGTCCATTTGTCCGTCTCTCCATTTGTTTACGACTGTATTTTATCGGGTCCAACACTTCTTGTCAACAGAAGAGAACAATAGACTCGAAGAAAAACCCACTTTTCGTGGGTTTTTCTTCGCCCTACTCCCCGTCTAGCCCCCTGCACCACCTGTACCAGTCCGCGTTCCTCGACGCTTCTTCAACACGATTAATGAGCTCTTGGCGATCCTGTTCTGACATGTTTTCCAGTCTGGCTTGGGTTTTCGCTGCACGAGCGTCGTATTCTTCTCTTGTCAAGATGTCGTCGCTCTCTTCTGGCATTTGGTCTGTCTCCTTATTTGCTTATGTCTGTATTTTATCGGGTCCAACACTTTTTGTCAACAAAAGAGGACAACAAACACAAAAAAGAGCGAGAACCTGTTGGTAGGTTCTCGCTCTTACAGATTTTGGCAAGTAAATTTCGCACTTTTACTTGCCGCCCTAGATCCTAAATTCTGGAGTGAGGACCCTATTCAGATAGTCCTCGCCCAGCATCCAATCACTAAATTCATTACTGTCTTAAATTCTAGCACGACCTGCCCGAGACGGCCACAAAAAAAACGTTCCGGCAGACATAAAAAAAGGGCAAGGACTTGTACAAGAAGTCCTTGCCCCGTATGGAGTCAGTAAACGTATTTACTGTCTTAGATTTTAGCACGATCTGCCAAAGACGTACACAAAAAATGTTCCAGCGGACAAAAAAGAGCGGAGACCTATTGTGGGTAGGTCCCCGCTCGGCAAGGAATTTTTATGCAGCTAGCACTGCGCTTGCTTCCTTCTTGCAAAACACCTGGATAGACCCAATGAATCTACTCTGATGATTATTCCCTGTGTCGAATTATAGACCATTCTGGTCGATACGGCAATAAAAAATGTTCCCGTGAAATGTTATCGGGCTTTACGCTCTTTGTATTTCTCACACCACGGGGCATGCTCCCAGTCGTGTTCTTCATCGTCCTTGTCGGATGCCGCCAGGAAAGGTCCGACTATGTATGTGGCAAAGAGCAGCTGCATGGCGTTGAGGAGGAGCCACCACGACACGAATTTTATAAAGTAGAGAAGTATGGCCATAGAGTGTCCCTCTTTTGCGTATAAGGATATTCTACTAAACCATGTCGGAAACGATTTCGTCCATCAGTTTCTCATGTTCACTGGCCAATTCGGCGTAGTCTTTTTCCAAGCCGGTATAAAGACTTTGTAGGTCCTTTAACTTATCCTCCAACCTAACAATTGTGTCGGCTTCTGAATCTGCTCCTCCGTACGGAAAATCGCCTTTCAGCTCATTACTCTCATCTTCAAGCCCTCGTATTTCGTGCTTCAGTTCGCTGTTTTCGGTGATAAAACCACCAATTTCGGCTTTTAGGTCGTCGTTTTCACTCCTTAACACTTCATTTTCGTACTTCAAGTCCTTGTTTTCGGCGGTCATTGAGCGGATCTTGGCCTTCATGCCTCGTGCTCTCGTGACGGGATCGTTGCTGTCGTATTCTGCGTCCCAGTACTCTGTCATTGTGTGTCCTTCTCTCTTTTTGCTTATGGGTGTATTTTATCGGGTCAAACACTACTTGTCAACAAACGAGGATAATACGGCAAATAAAAAAGGAGACCCACTAGGGGTCTCCAAATACGTTTACGCTCCCATCAGTTCGTCAGTGCAGAGTTTGATGAGTGCCGTTTTTTTGGCCAGCTCTTCTTCGAGCTGCTCGGCTTCCGCTTTGAATTCTTGTATTCTGTTGTTCAACGCTTCAAGGAGTTCTTCAATCTCCTCGTCGGTACCTGTTCTGTTGCTTAACTCATCCAGGAGTCCTTTTGTGTCTGAGTCTATATCTATAGTGGTACAAATGTGCTGGTCTGCCATTACGTTTTTAAACTCCCGTTATCCCGATCCCACGTATCCGGGATCAAATTTGTTATACGCTTCTCGACGGGAGCAAGTCAAGAACTCTTTTCACTGCCTCAGCGAAAAGATGAGCGACAGCACCCAACTCGATGGTGTCCGCATACATAATTTCTCGTATTCTGACGAGGGGAGCTGCGTTTTCCTCCGTCGACAGAGCAGTTTCAGGGAACCAAGAAGGTCCGTCTGTATAATTCTCCACC
>Ga0209121_10000886_pt1 | contig 32060 bp, 32 predicted proteins | sample Cruoilmetagenom3_FD_187292 | JGI IMG/M metagenome (GOLD analysis project Ga0209121, IMG submission 187292) | Oil polluted marine microbial communities from Coal Oil Point, Santa Barbara, California, USA - Sample 3 (SPAdes) (version 2) | ecosystem: Environmental > Aquatic > Marine > Oil seeps ...
GTACATTACGATGCTCAATTAATACCACATGTATTTGCTGAAAACGAGCATGATCTCTACAAAGCTCAAGGGTATTTAACGGCTAAGCACAGACTATGGCAGTTAGAATTTCAAACTTATGCTTCTGCAGGACGATTAGCTGAAATCATAGGTGAAGGTGCCATAAATCATGACCGAAGAGAACGTCGTCGAGGAATGGGTTATGGGGCTGAACAAGCAATAGAGTATATGAAAATGCACGATACCGAAACCTTGGCATTTATCCAAGATTATGCAGATGGTGTAAATGCATATATTAATCAACTCGACCCAAAAGATTATCCTGTAGAGTATAAATTGTTAGATTACCAACCTGAAGAATGGGTGCCAAAAAAAACAGCATTACTTTTAATGTATATGACCAAAATGTTAGCTGGTGGAGATGAAGATTTAGAAAAGACGAATGCCTTAAGGCTCTTTGGAAAAGATAATTTTAATTTGTTATTTCCTGATTTTTTTGACATTACAGAGCCTATTATTCCAAAAGAAACGGACTGGAGTTTTATTGATGTGGATCAAACAGAACTTCCAAATAGCCAAAGAGTTATTCGAGATACCATAAGAGAAACAATAGAACAACCACATCCAGATAATGGCAGTAATAATTGGGCAATCTCTGGAGAGAAATCAGTAACAGGTAATCCAATCCTCGCAAACGACCCACATTTAGGACTCAATATGCCTGCTATTTGGTTTGTAATGCAATTAAGTACACCAAGCCATAATGCTTTTGGAGCAACAATACCAGGAGCATTGAGTGTTATTTCTGGTTTTAACCAGCACATTGCTTGGGGAGAAACCAATGCAACACGAGATGTCATTGATTGGTACAAAGTAGAGTTTAATGAAGACCGAACAAAATACAAGTATGATAACGGTTGGAAAGATGTCACTCTTAGAGTTGAAGACATTAAAATAAAAGGTAAAGAAAGCTATAAAGATTCTGTACTATATACACATCATGGTCCTGTGGTATATGATAAAAACTTTAAATCTGATATGGAATTGGCAGGATATGCTATGAAATGGGTTGGACATGAAGGTGGAAACAATCAAAAAACATTTATTGAACTCAATAAGAGTAAAAACTACGATGATTATGTTAGCGCGTTAAAATATTGGAATGCACCAGCGCAAAATTTTGTTTTTGCTTCAACTGAAGGAGATATAGCACTTTGGGTTCAAGGAAAATTTCCAAATAAATGGGAAGGCCAAGGAAAATTTTTAATGGATGGTAGTAATCCAGAAAACGACTGGCAAGACTATATTCCACAAGAGTTTAACGCCAAGGTTAAAAATCCAGAAAGAGGTTATGTGAGTTCCGCTAATCAACATCCTGTTGACCAGAACTATCCTTTTTATGTCTTTAATGACGGTTATGAAACTTATAGAAATCGTGTAATTAATGACTTCTTTAATTCAAAAGCTAAATTTGGCATACAAGATTTTAAAAATTTACATAATAACAATTACAACCTTAAGGCTTCAGAATTAGTGCCTTATATGTTAGAGCATATGGATACCTCATCACTAACAGATGAAGAAAAACTTATCTATAATGAAATAAAATCTTGGCAATTTAATAATGATATTGACGAAGTTGGTCCTAGCATATGGAGACAATGGTATGGAAAACTCTATAATATGGTATGGGATGAATTTGATATTGAAGATACTGAGCTCGATGCTCCTTTCACTTATCAAACGATTCACTTATTAAAAAACAATGGCGACCATAAATTTATGGACATTGTTGAAACCGATAAAAAGGAGACCGCTAAAGACCTATTCTTATTGGCTTTTAAAGATGCTGCTAAAAAATTAGATACTATTAAGAACGAACAAGGCGATTACAAATGGGCAAATTACAAAGGCACTTATGCAGGGCATTTATTACAGGCATTACCAGCATTCTCTCGATTGGATATTCCAATTGGAGGTGATCGCAACATTGTAAATGCAACATCCGAAAATCATGGACCTTCTTGGCGAATGATTGTAGAAATGACATCTCCACCAACAGCTTTGGGTATTTATCCAGGAGGTCAATCTGGTAATCCTGGTAGTAAATATTACGATAATTTTATAGACGATTGGGCAGCTGGTAAATACCACAGCCTAAATTTTTTGCAAAATGATACAGCAACTGACGCTATCATTGGCACACAAACCTTAACACCTAGCAACTAATGAGCAAGAATATCACCAATTTTATAGTTACAATACTATTAGCCTTCATACTCTCTTTGTTTTTGCCTTGGTGGTCTGTAATGACTGCAGCTTTGGCAACAGCTTTATTTTTTCCGCTTAAAAAAGCAGCTGTGTTTTTTGTGCCTTTTTTGGCAATTCTTATATTTTGGGCTGTTTATGGATATATATTGAGTAGTGGTAACGATTTTACCTTAGCGAAACGCATAGCTGTACTCTTACCTTTAGGAGGTAATCAACATGTATTATTGTTAGTAACAGGAATGGTTGGAGGATTAGCAGCTGGCATTGCCGCTATTCTAGGTAAACAGTTGAGTTTATTGCTAAAAAAGTAACATAACACTTAAAAACAAAAAAATGATTCCTTTAGGAATGATAGGACCTTGGCAAGCAATTTTAATTTTAGTATTTGTAGTTATTGGAGTTTTACCAACAGTTATTGCACTCATTGATATATTAAAGAGCGAATTTAAAGGCAATGAAAAAATAATATGGGTGTTAGTGGTCTTATTTACTAACTTTTTTGGTGCTATTTTGTATTTCATAATTGGAAGAAGTCAGAAGATAAAAACTACAAATAAAATAATTAGATAATATACTAGTTACTAACCTCAATCAGCTCAAAACTTTTTGCCCATTCTACTGCCTCTTCAATGGTATCAAAACGTTTGATTATCTTTTTAAAAAATAAGTTTTCAATAACTGTACTTACAAAGCTTACACCTGTATAATCAATAATACCATAACCTTTTAAATCGAAACTATTTCTAAAAAACTTAAGCCAATCCATAGGTACCACAGAGTACGAATTTATTCTATGTGATATGTAAACAAAATCACAACCTTTACATTTCGTATAATAGGTAATATCTTTAACCTTTAGTTAAGCATGGTCATCCCAAGAAAAACTAACACCTTCCTATACCTCTGATACTATAAAGCCTTCAAAAATAAAAACATCAGCAAATTTGTAGTTTAATTCTTTAAGTACTTCGTTATATAATGGACTATGTTTTATACTTAACATAAGAGCAGAATAGGGATTTTCTCTTAAATAAAAAATATAAGTCTTTTTAGGATCTATTATTTCACCACAAATAAATGAATACACTTCATTTCAAAATCACGTAAAACCAAATTATTTTTTATTAGTATATGTATCAATATACTTTTTAGCTCTATTGTTTCCAGTATTCATTTCAAGTGCTTTATTATAGTTATTAAAAGCTTGTAAACTATCGCCATTTAGCAGGTAAGCTTCCGCCAAACTATCATAAACATTAGCACTTTGAGGATGTAGGGCTGCATTTAGTTTTAGAACTCCAATAGCTTTCTCGTATTCTTTTTTTCTTATATGTCTATAGCCCTTACTATTAAACTCCCATTCATTAATAAATTCACTTGTAGAATCTTTTTCCTTAATAGCTAAATAACCTTGGAGTGCTTTTTCGTAATCACCTTCTTTTAAAAGCGTACTTGGAGTTTTATACGTATCAAGTACTTTTAAGTAATCGTAAGTAATAAGACTTTCATTTTCTTCCGAAATGATAGACAGATAACGTTCTTTAGTCTTTGGATGCTCTACAAAATGTAATTTTGCATACATGTCAGCTACAAAAAACTCATTAGTATCTAATGCCACAGGTATCATTATTGCTTCTCTCCATTTTAAACGTAAAGTATTGTTGTCGTAAAAGATTTCAATAATATCATCTTGGTTATACAAATACTTACCTGTTGTTTCTTTTTTAAAAGTTTCGGAGTATTCTACGGATTTTGAACAATTGAATAGTAATGCTGCAAAGAGCATTACAACTAGTAAAGATTTTGTATTCATGTCGATTGAATGGTTTGGTATGGTTTGTTTTTTCGGCTAATCAATGAGCAAAAAAAAGTCTCACTATAAGTGAGACGATTTTTATTACGTTTTGTTACTGAAGTAACCAATATTAAAGTATTATTTTACTCCCATTAATTCTACATCAAACACCAAAGTAGCATCTGGTGGAATTACACCTCCTGCACCAGCAGATCCATAACCTAAATCGCTAGGAATAACTAATCTTGCCTTGTCACCTACATTTAAAAGGCAAATACCTTCATCCCATCCTGAAATTACTTGACCAACTCCTACTTGAAAATCTAATGGTGAATTTCTTTTATATGACGAATCGAATACTGTTCCATCAGCCAATTGACCTTTGTAATGTACTGATACCATATTTCCTTTTTCAGCTTTTTTACCCTCACCTTTTTGAATAATTTGGTAGCGTAAACCTGAAGCTGTTTCTTCAAAACCAGAAGCTAACTTATCTAGTTCAGCTTTTGCTGCTTCGCGTTCAGCAGCAACACGTTTTTCTCGAGAACCTTCAAAAGTTCTAAAAGCTTCAATAGCATTAAAGTTTTCTGCAGCAGTACCAACTTTTACAATTTCTAAGCTTTCTATGGTATCACCTTGAGCAACAGCATTAACAATATCCTGTCCTTCTACAACTTTACCAAATACGGTATGTTTTCCATCTAACCAATCTGTAGCGATGTGTGTAATAAAAAATTGACTTCCGTTAGTTCCAGGACCAGCATTAGCCATAGATAATACACCTGGACCATCGTGTTTTAATTGTGGATGAATTTCATCATCAAACTTATAACCAGGATTACCAGTACCTGTTCCTTGTGGACAACCACCTTGAATCATAAAATCTGGAATTACTCTATGGAATTTTAAACCATCGTAATATGGAGTGCCTTGTGGTTTAGCTGAATTTTCTAAATTCCCTTCTGCTAATGCCACAAAATTACCAACTGTTCCTGGAGTTTTTTCGAACTCTAAATTTACTAAAATCTCACCTTTTGAAGTGTTGAATTTTGCGTATAAACCGTCTTGCATTTTATTTTCTTTTGTTTAAGACTGCAAAGATAGTCAATGATTTATGAATTACGAATTTAGATTTAAGATTTGAAAATTAGTTTATTAAAGTTAGATTTGCTGAAAATTAATATTATGGCATTTTCTTTATCTAAATTATTTGGCAAGAACACATCAGAATCCAAGTCAAAATCTAGTGACACTATTGAAGCAATTATTAGAGATGTGGAAAATAGACCTTTTGGTGTTTCTGAAAACAATGTGTTATTTGCTGGATTGAATGAATTGGGTGGTTATTTCTTTTTTCAAACAGTTATTGTTGGTCAGTTCAATATAAAATCAAAAACTGGCGCCAAACTTTTCTTTTCTGGAGAAAATTTTGAATTAGAATTAGAATCGGATAGCCTAGAATTTGAATCTGAGGGCTCTGATATTAAAGATAGAAATGTCACTAAAATAGATTTTCAGGTTGAAGAAAGTGACATAAAAAAACTAGAGCACACAAAACTCTCCAGCATTAAAATAAAATGCAAAAAACATGAAGTTTTGTTTATTAAATCTGTGGTTTCAGAAGAGGAAGAGTAGATTAATTTGCGACTTCACTCATAAACTTAATACGATATAAACGTAATTCTTCATCATCGTATTCACCATCAAATTCTTCGATAGCATCGTTAATTTTATCACTTTCAGACTCCATAAAGTAATCATGGATTTCTTCCTGTTGATCTTCGTCCAAAATATCATCAATCCAATAATTGATATTTAATTTAGTTCCAGAAAAGACAATGGATTCCATTTCCTTAATAAATGCAGGCATTTCCATTCCTTTTGAAGATGCAATATCACTTAACGGTAATTTTCTATCTACATTCTGAATAATATATAGTTTAATTGCAGAATTAGTTCCTGTAGATTTCACAACCATATCATCTGGTCTAATAATATCATTATCTTCTACATAATCGGCAATTAACCCAACAAAATCTTTACCATATTTTCTCGCTTTACTTTCGCCAACACCATGTACATTAGATAATTCTTCAATACTCATTGGATACTTTAAAGCCATATCTTCTAAAGAAGGATCTTGGAAAATAACAAATGGAGGCACTCCTAATCTTTTAGCATTACGTTTGCGTAAATCTTTAAGCATTCCCATTAATTTCTCATCTGCAGTAACACCACTTCCTTTAGCATTAGTTACAATACCATCATTAACTCCTTCATCAAACACATGGTCTTCTGCCATCAAAAACGATACTGGCTTCTTAATATATGCTCTACCATTTTCGTGTAATCTTAAAACACCATAAGTCTCAATATCTTTTTTTAAATAGCCTGCAACCAAAACTTGTCGTATCAACGCCATCCAAAATCTTGCATCTTTACTTTTTCCTATTCCAAAGAAAGGTTGTGCATCTGTTTTATGAGATGAAATTAAAGCATTAGCCTTACCTGTTAACACTTGTACTAAATCTTTAGACTTGTATTTTTCATTCGTTTTGTCAACGGTTTCTAATAACGTAACCACATCCCCTTTTGCTTCTACTTGTTTTTTAGGATTACGAACATTATCATCCATATCTCCACCTTCACCAGTTTCATTATCGAATTCTTCTCCAAAATAATGAAGAATAAATTTTCGTCTTGACACAGAAGTTTCAGAAAAAGCGACGACTTCTTGCAATAAAGCATGACCTATTTCTTGTTCAGCAACTGGCTTACCAGACATAAACTTTTCGAGTTTCTCAATATCTTTATAAGCATAATAAGCTAAACAATGCCCTTCTCCTCCATCTCTACCAGCACGACCAGTTTCTTGGTAATAACTTTCAATACTTTTTGGTATATCGTGATGAATAACAAAACGTACATCTGGTTTATCGATTCCCATTCCGAAAGCAATAGTTGCAACCACAACATCTGTATCTTCCATTAAGAACATATCTTGATGTTTTACTCTAGTCTTGGCATCTAAACCCGCATGATAAGGCACAGCTTTAACTCCATTAACTTGTAGCACTTGTGCTAATTCTTCAACACGTTTTCTACTTAAACAATATACAATTCCAGATTTCCCATCATTCTGTTTTACAAATCGAATAATATCTGCATCTACATTTTTGGTTTTTGGACGTACCTCGTAATACAAATTAGGTCTGTTAAATGATGCTTTAAAAGTAACCGCATCACTAATTCCTAAACTCTTTAAAATATCTTCTTGCACTTTTGGTGTAGCTGTTGCTGTAAGTCCGACAATAGGAATATTATCACCAATACGCTTAATTATATGTCTTAAATTTCTGTATTCAGGTCTAAAATCGTGTCCCCATTCACTAATACAGTGTGCCTCATCCACAGCCATAAAAGAAATCTTGACTGTTCTTAAAAACTCTACATATTCTTCTTTGGTTAACGATTCTGGTGCTACATAAAGTAATTTTGTGACACCATTAACGATATCATCTTTTACGCGCTTTACTTCTGTTTTATTTAATGATGAATTTAATACATGTGCAACACCTTCATGATCTGAAACGGCTCTTATTGCATCTACTTGATTTTTCATCAAGGCAATAAGTGGAGATACCACAATAGCAGTTCCTTCCTTAATTAAAGCTGGCAGTTGATAACATAATGATTTTCCGCCGCCTGTTGGCATAATAACAAAAGTGTTGTTACCTGCGACTACATTTTCAATAACTTCTTCTTGAAGTCCTTTGAATCCTGAAAATCCAAAGAATTTTTTTAGTGCTGAGTGTAAGTCAATTTGTGCAATACTCATTAATCCCTATTACTATTTTATATACATTTGCAATAAGTTTAAAGATAACAATTTCTTTATATCTAAAAAATTCTATAAAAAATAAATTTTGAACACTAAGCAATCCATTTTAAACACTGCCAAAAGCACCATAGAATTAGAGAGCAAAGCAATAGAGAACTTGTCTAAACTATTAACAGAAGACTTTGCAGATACGGTAGAATTAATTTATAAATCAAAAGGGCGTGTTATTATTACAGGAATTGGTAAAAGCGCCATTATAGCTAATAAGATTGTAGCTACTTTAAATTCTACTGGTACTCCTTCTGTTTTTATGCATGCTGCAGATGCAATTCACGGAGATCTTGGATTAATTCTTGAAGATGATGTTGTGATTTGTATTTCTAAAAGCGGAAACACACCAGAAATTAAAGTTTTGGTTCCACTTATTAAGAATGCAAAAAATAAAATGATAGCTATTACCGGCAATAAAGATTCGTTTTTAGGCCAGCAAGCAGACTTTGTATTAAATGCTTTTGTTGAGCAAGAAGCCTGCCCGAACAATTTGGCTCCAACTACAAGTACAACTGCTCAATTAGTATTGGGAGATGCTTTAGCCGTTTGTTTATTGGAATTAAGAGGTTTTTCTAGTAAGGACTTTGCAAAATATCATCCAGGAGGTGCTTTGGGTAAACGATTATACTTAAGAGTTAACGATTTATCGTCTCAAAATTTAAAACCACAAGTAGGTCTTGAAGCAGGTTTAAAAGAAGTAATAGTTGAAATAACAGAAAAAATGTTAGGTGTTACTGCTGTTGTTGATAATGAAAAAATTGTTGGTATTATTACTGATGGTGATTTAAGACGTATGTTAAGTAAAAGTAATGATATTACTAGCTTAACAGCTAAAGATATTATGAGTAACAACCCAAGACGAATTTCGGAAGAAGCCATGGCTGTTGATGCAAAAGAAGTTATGGAAGCGCACGAAATTTCGCAATTACTGGTTGAACATGAAGGAAAATATGTTGGTGTTGTACATCTTCACGATTTAATAAAAGAAGGCATTATATAATGGCAAAAAATACTATTGACGAAATGTCATTCTTAGACCATCTTGAAGATTTAAGATGGCATTTAATAAGAGCAACAATAGGCATTCTAATTGCTGCAATTTTAGCCTTCATTTTCAAGAAGTTTATTTTTGATGTGATTATTTTTGGTCCTACTCATATGAATTTTCCAACATATGAAGGGCTTTGTAAAGTATCGCAATTATTAGGAATGACTGATACCACTTTCTGTGCAGAAAAATTCCCATTTCATATTCAGAATAGAACAGTTGCTGGTCAGTTTTCGGCACATATTTGGACTTCTATCTATGCTGGTTTTATTGTTTCATTTCCTTACGTGCTTTATCAATTATGGAGTTTTATAAGTCCTGGATTAAAATCTACTGAACGTAAAAATTCTAGAGGGTTTATAATCATTGCCTCTTTATTATTTTTTATAGGAGTCCTTTTTGGATACTACATTATTACACCTCTTTCTATCAACTTTTTAGCTAATTATCAAATTAGTGACCAGATTTCTAATGAGTTTGATCTTAGCTCTGTTATTGCTATTATTCGATCTTCTGCAATAGCTTCTGGTTTTGTATTTGAATTACCAATAATTATTTACTTTTTAACCAAAGTAGGATTGGTGACGCCAAAATTTCTAAGAAAATATCGCAAGTTCGCTTTAGTAATTGTATTAGTATTATCTGCGGTAATTACACCTCCAGACATTGCAAGTCAGGTTATTGTAGCTATACCGATTTTAGTTTTATATCAAGTAAGTATTTATATTTCTAAAGTTGTGCTTAGAAATCAAAATAGAAAAAACTCAAAAGTTAAATCTTAAAATCATGTCTGATATCGTCAAAGAATTCAATGATTATCGCGCTAAAATGAATGATAAAATTTTAGCAGATAACAACAAAATTATCAAACGTATATTTAATTTAGATACTAATGCCTTTCAAGAAGGTGCTCTAGATAAAAAAACCAAAGAATTACTAGGATTGGTAGCTTCAGTTGTGCTACGATGCGATGATTGCGTAAAGTACCATCTAGAATCTACATATAACGAAGGACTAACCAAAGAAGAAGTTAGTGAAGCTCTTGGAATTGCTACATTGGTTGGTGGTACAATTGTAATTCCACATTTAAGACGTGCTCACGAATATTGGGAAGCCTTAGAGCATCAAGGTTAAACTTTTAATAAATGATTACTAAAGCAGATAAGATGAATATGATTTTATTATTTTTAGCGTTCTTACAAAGCATATGAAGTTACGAGCAGAACATTTAATGAAGTCCTACAGTGGACGAAAAGTAGTAAAGGATGTCTCTTTAGAAGTTAATCAAGGAGAGATTGTTGGATTGCTTGGTCCAAATGGAGCTGGCAAAACTACTTCATTTTATATGATTGTTGGGATTATTAAGCCTAATGGAGGTAACATCTATTTAGATGATACTGATATTACCAAATACCCAATGTATAAGCGTGCTCAAAATGGTATTGGTTACTTAGCTCAAGAAGCTTCTGTGTTTAGAAAGTTAAGTATTGAAGATAATATTCTTAGTGTTTTGCAACTCACAAAACTGAGTAAGAAAGAGCAACACGAAAAAATGGAATCTCTTATAGAGGAATTTGGTTTGGGACATATTAGAACCAATCGTGGCGATTTACTATCTGGTGGAGAGCGACGTAGAACTGAAATTGCTCGAGCTTTGGCAACAGACCCAAATTTTATTTTATTAGATGAGCCTTTTGCAGGCGTTGATCCTGTAGCGGTAGAAGATATTCAACGTATAATTGCAAAATTGACTAAAAAGAATATTGGAATTCTGATTACAGATCATAACGTACAAGAAACACTTGCCATTACAGACAGAACTTACCTAATGTTTGAAGGTGGTATTTTAAAAGCTGGAATACCAGAAGAACTCGCTAGTGATGAAATGGTTCGTAAGGTTTATCTAGGTCAAAATTTTGAACTTCGTAAAAAAAAGTTAGAGTTTTAGAGATTTTCTGTTTTTCAACCTTTTATAAACTCTTATTATTCCATATACAATCATAGACTGTATAGTCACATTAATAACCCAATAAATTATCACCATTAATAAATCTTCAGAGACATAGAATGGTAAATTTTTATTAATTAAGCTAATAGGTAAACTGCAAATTGTTATTAATATAGATGTGATTGATGATAATTCATTGTTAGCTTGAGATAACAAAACGTCAGCTAATCCAATCAGAAACTGAATTACCATTATTATTGAAAAAATAATGATAAAAACCTTTAGTTTAAACTTTTTCATTTTTCACACTAGTTATTATTAGTATTATCTGCAATCTCTTCCTTTATTAATTTCTTTTGATAACGTCCTTGAACAATATCTACAATCACTAAAACAACAATTACAAAATAGAACGTTGTTTTACTCATTGGTACAATTTCGTTACCAAAGATTTTTAAATGTGCTAAATGACCACCTTCTGTCACTAACATAATACCAACTATAAATAAAATAAACAGACCTAATACTTCGTACATTCTGTTTTTTGCCAAGAATACTGAAATCCTATCTGCTAAAAATAACATTAATAATCCACTTACGACGATTGCAATTGCCATAACGATAAATGCTGTGGTCGAATTTTCTATTTCACTAGTAAGACCTATTGCCGCTAAAATAGAATCAAATGAGAATACTAAATTCATTATTACTATACTAACTATAACTGCATTCGCCGATTTTTTCCGCTTTGTTTCACCACCTTCAATATTATGGGTCAAGTCTGTCGTACCAATCATATGCCAGATCTCTTTAATTGCTGTGTAAATAATAAATCCTCCACCAGCTAAAACAATAATGCTATGACCATTAAAAGCAAAATCTAGCACATTTTCAAAATGACCAGATAAGAATGAGAATGGTTCTTGAAAGAATTCAATAATTGAAACTAAGACAAACAACAAAATAATTCTTAACACAATTGCTATAAGAATACCAATCTTTCTAACTCTTTTTTGCTGATCTAAAGGCGCTTTTTTAGATTCTAGAGAAATGTATAGTAAATTATCAAAACCTAAAACCGCTTGCAGCATAACAAGCATTAATAGTGTAAAAAGAACTTCAGCCATAATTTATTTGATATTAGTGTTTTTAATATAGGAATTGTTTATTGGATATTTTTTTTATCTAATAAAGATAGTATTATGTATAGTGCAATAATTAATGGAATTGCCGCAAAATGAAGCACTATAAGCATTACAACACTAATAATTAAAAAGATATATCGTACTGCATTATCTTTAAAACTCCAATTTTTGAATTTTAGAGCGAACAACTTTATGTTTGAGTTTAATAAATAACAACTCAGTAGTGTTAATCCTATTAAAAACCATTTATTAATAATTATTGAATTTATTAAATCGTTATTCTGATATTCTAAAATTAATGGTAAAGACAATATAACTAAAGTATTAGCTGGTACTGGTAAACCTTTGAAATAAGTTTGTTGATCTTCGTCTAAATTAAATTTAGCCAAACGATAACAAGATGCTAATGCAATAAATAAGCCTATTAATGGCAAAACAGACATTTTAAAGCCTTGCCAATGAAAAATAGAATTCCAGCTATCACTATAGGTAGAATAATCTGGAGCATCAACCGTTAATGAAATAAGTTTAAACATTATTATACCAGGTACTACACCACTTGTAACAAGATCTGCAAGCGAATCTAACTGAATACCTAATGGACTTTGTACGTTTAGCTTTCGGGCTAATAATCCATCAAAGAAGTCGAAAAAAATCCCTAAAAACACAAACATAGATGCTGCCACAAAATTGCCATATACCGCAAATATCACAGCAATACAACCCGAAAACAAATTCAGAAGGGTTACAATATTAGGAACGTGTTGTTTTACACTCATAATCTTATTTTTTGTAAAAATATAAAAGTATTTGTGTCTAAACTTAATATTTTTTCAAATTGCCTTAAAAGAAAACAATAAGAACCCACATTTACAGTTAAATAGATAGGAAAATATTGTGCATCTTTGTAAAAAATTTTGCTGTTGAAAAATTACTATGTAATTCTCTTAACGCTTGCTACACTGTTTGCTTCGGCACAAACCACTAGAAAATATTCCAACGAATTCATGAATATTGGTGTAGATGCTGCTGCTTTAGGTATGAGCAATGCTGTTGTATCACAAACTGCTGATGTGAATTCTGGATACTGGAATCCAGCAGGATTGGTACATCTTGAAGACAATCAACTTGCTTTAATGCATTCTAGCTATTTTGCAAATATTGCTAATTACAACTACATCGCTTATGCCATGCCTTTGGATGACCGAAGTGCTGTTGGTGTTTCTCTTATTAGATTTGGTGTTGATGATATATTAGATACGACACAGTTAATAGATGACCAAGGCAATATTAATTACGATAGAATAAGCACTTTCTCTACCGCAGATTATGGATTAACTTTTTCATATGCAAGAAAATTACCTTTAGATGGTTTGAATTTTGGAGTAAATGCAAAAATAATAAGACGTATTATAGGTGATTTTGCATCGTCTTGGGGTTTTGGATTAGATGCCGGAATTCAATTTGAAGGAAAGAACAATTGGAAATTCGGTTTAATGGCTAGAGACATTACAACCACTTTTAATGCTTGGTCAATAGATGAAGATAAATTTGAACAAATTAGTGGTGCTATTGACGGTGAGAATCAAGAATTACCAGAAACTACAGAAATAACGATCCCTAAATTACAATTAGGAATGTCTAAAAAATGGATTTTTAACTATGATTATTCACTTTTAGCAGCTACAAATTTAAATGTACGATTTGCAGAAAACAATGATATTATATCAACTTCTTTTGCAAGTATTAATCCAGCTTTAGGATTTGAATTTGGCTATACTGATTTAGTGTTTTTAAGAGCTGGAGTTGGTAATTTTCAAAATGAACTACAGCTAGATGACTCTGAGCAAATTTCGTTTCAACCTAACTTTGGTATTGGGTTTAAATATAAAGGTATTCAAATAGATTATGCATTTACTGATATTGGTGATCAGAGTGCAGCGCTTTATTCTAATGTTTTTTCATTAAAAATAGACTTTAGCGTCTTTAGATAGTTATACATATGAAACTAAAACTATCCGTTTTCATTTTACTTTTTGTCCTCTATTCATCATTTGCACAACAATTTGAGTTGTCATCAGAATCTGAAATATCTGTACTCACAATTGATCCTGGAGAATCTTTAAATGATGCTTTTGGTCATAATGCATTTAGAATAAAAGATCGAAGTCTCGGGATTGATGTAACCTACGGTTATGGTGAGTATGATTTTGACGCACCTAATTTCTATCTAAAATTTGCTCAGGGAAAATTAAACTATCTTATAAGCAGACATAATTATTCCGATTTTCAAAATCACTATATTAGATATAATCGTACTATTGTAGAACAAGTTCTCAATTTTTCTGTAGTAGAAAAACAGGAAATATTTAATTTTTTAGAAACAAATTATAAGCCAGAAAACAGAAAATACCTATATGATTTCTTTTATGATAATTGTGCTACTCGAATTAGAGACGTTGCTAAATCATCTGTACAAAACGAAATAAATTTTTCTTTACCCAAAGATTTTGAACCAAAAACGTTTAGAGAACTTATACACGACCATGTTGGTTTAAATTCTTGGGGAAGTTTTGGAATTGACTTAGCATTAGGTTCAGTTATTGACAAGGAGGCCACAGCCAATGAGCATATGTTTTTACCGAAATACATTCATGCTTTTTTCGAAGTCGCAACCAAAAATAAATCTAAAAATTTAGTCAAAAAATCAATTACTGTTTTTCAGAAAAAAGAAACTAATACGTCTTCAAATTTTCTTTTAAGTCCATTGTTGATAATGAGTTTGTTAGCTATAGTTATTCTATTTACTACTTATAAGGATTATAAAGAGGATAAAAGAAGCAAATGGTTAGATATAATACTATTCTGCTCAACAGGTATTATCGGTATTCTTCTTTTATTTTTATGGTTTGCCACGGATCACTCAGCTACTGCACAAAACTACAACATACTGTGGGCAGTACCACTTAATATTATTGTTATTGCTCAATTATTTAAAGAAAAAGTAGGTAGTTGGTTTAAAAGCTATATTAAATTCTTAATTATTATGCTTTGTTTACTAACGCTACATTGGGTAATAGGAATACAAGTATTTGCAATAGGCTTAATCCCATTATTAATAGCTTTAATTGTAAGGTATTTATATCTTCTAAGGTACTACAACTTAAAATAAATTTACTGACCTCGGTAATACAAAACAGTGCTCAAGGTTTTAATAAAAATATTGAAATCTAAAAATATACTTCTGTGCTTTATATAAAACAAATCGTATTGAAGTTTAGTTAAACTATCATCTACTGAAGAACCATATCTGGTTTTTACTTGAGCCCAACCAGTAAGTCCTGGTTTTATGATGTGACGTGTTTCATAAAAAGGAATTATTCGGGATAGTTCATTGACAAAGAACGGACGCTCTGGTCTTGGTCCTATTATACCCATTTCTCCTTTTAATACATTATAAAATTGAGGGATTTCATCCAATCTAGATCGTCTTAAAAACTTACCAAATGCAGTAACACGTTTATCATCCTTCTTTGCCCACTTTAAACCATCTTTTTCGGCATTGACAACCATAGTTCTTAGCTTCAATATATTGAACACTAAACCGTTTTTACCAACGCGTTCTTGTGAATAAAACAATGGCCCTTTATTACCTATTAGGTTTCCAATTAAAATAAAAGGTATTAACAATACACCAAGTATTAATCCTAATACAGAAAAAACAATATCTGAACCACGCTGAAAAAAGATGTACAACTTGTTTTCATTACTCCTACTAAACGGGAAATACTTATAGAAATCTTTACCAACAAATTGAATAGGAACTTTAAATAATTGCTCTTCGTAAACTTGAGAATAGTCTCTAATTTTAAACCCTCGTTCTAACAATAACATTAAATTATGATAGACATCTGCCATTATTGCCTCAGTATTAATACTTGCCACTAGTACTTCGGAAATATTTTCATTCTCGATTGTTTTCAGAAAATCTTTGGCTTCAAATTCTTTCAATCCTCTATACCTTACTGGCTCAGATGCCGAAGCTTCACTATTAATAAAACCTACAATTTTATAGTTAGGATCTGATGTGCCAAGTGCTTTTGACAATCCATCAATATTAGAAACTTCCCCTACTAAAAGTACACGTTTATAAAAACGTGGAGACTCTATTAAATTGATATAAATAGCTCGCCATGCTAAAATTGATACAATAATAGTAATGTAGAAATATACTATCTGAATACGTTCTAATGGTAAATAGGGTGATAGTACAGGTGTCAGAAGATAAAATAATACAACGATTGAAGCCGTTAAAACTATATTTCTAAATGTAGTGTCAATTCTACTTGCTTTTTGAAGATCATAAATCTCAAAAATAGTTCCGAATATGGTAATATAGACGCCTAATAGAGTCAAAGCCACAATATTGTCTACATTAATATCTAGATATTCAAAATCAAAGAAGAGGCTTAAACCATATAAACCAACAAATACCATAACTAAATCTATAATCCTAAGAAGAATTTTTCGTTCTGAAACTTCGAAATGAATACCTTGTTTTTTAGTCATTTTAAGGGAATGCTATGTTGTAAAGATAACAAGTACAAATGATTTTTGACATTAAATTATAACAAAAGGGTTTCCCATTGAGGTCGTACTATATTCCAATCGAAATTTTCAACTTTAGTACGCGCATTAGAAACCAATTTTAGTTTAAGGTCTTCATCTAGTTTTATTTTTATAATCGCATTTGCCATTGCACCAACATCTTTTGGTGGAACTAGAAGTCCATCCGTATTATCAGAAACTAAATAAGGAATACCACCGACATTTGTAGAAACAACAGGTAGACCTAATGCCATTGCCTCAATAACACTTACAGGAGTGTTATCGAAGTTAGTTGTATTTATAAATACATTAAAGCATTTAGAATAACTTATCCATTCTGGCTTTGATAGTTTTCCTGTAAATTCTACATTCAATTTCTTATCTCTTGCTAAGTTCTTAACCTTAATTAAAGAGCCATCTACATCTGGACCAATCATCGTTAGTGTAGCATCATAATTCATTTCTAATAACTTTTCTAAAACTAATACAGCTTGCTCTGGATTATAAATAGATGAAAAAGATCGTAACCAAAGTATTTTAATTGTGTCTATATCTCTATTTCTGAAATCATATTTATATAATTCTACATTATTAGGAATATGAGTAACTTCATTAAAACCATATTTATTAAAAACAGTCATCAGAAAATTGGATGGTGCAACTAATTTTAACGCATTGCTGAAAATTAATTTGCTTAATCTAGGGTTATGCTTCAGCCTATATTCTAAATTTCCTCCATGTAGAATTGGAATATATTTAAGTTTAAAAAAACGACACAATTGACTAATTATTAATGCGTAGTAGAAATTGACTGTACTATATGTATCAATAAGAACAATATCTGTTTTAGATTGATTTACAAGAACTAACTTTATCATATCCAATATACGCAACAGTTTATTCGATTTTTTAGAAGCAACTTTTACATTGCATATTTCATTTAAATGCTCGCTTAAAGTATCTATAACTGTACTTGTATTTCCTTTATTTGATAAGGCGTTTCCTATGTAAAGGACGTTTTTCATTTATGACATATAATAATGTTAATCCGTATATAAAACCAGGAGCAGCAATTCTCATTGCTGAATGATTAATAGTCGCAAACCAAAAACAGAAAAATGCATAAAAAAACATATTCCCTCTACGTTCTGTTCTGAAAACTAAAGGTCTTAAAATTAATATTAGTAAAATTAAAACACCTATTAGTCCGTGTTCAGATAATATTCTACTTAGTTCATTATGACTTGCAATCCCGCGACCAATTCTTTCTATTCGCATTTCCTTCATTCCATTAGCGCCTACACCTAAAAATGGGTTTTCAATAAAACCTTCTAATTCACCCATAAACAAATCAACTCTACCAGCAGATATATCTTCCTTATCTATACCTTTCTTATCTTGATTATTGTATCGTTTATCAATAAGACCTTCTGTTTGACTAGAGCTAACTATCCAAGTAACACTTAAAACCATAATTATTAAACAAAAAGAAACAATGATTTTAAGCTTTTCTCTAGATTTAGATTGAAAATATAATAAAGCTAAAAATGCCAATATCATTATAATACCTGTTATAACACCTCCTCTACTAAAGGTAACAATAGCTCTAAAGGTAACTGCAGAAAAAAGAATAATATTTATAGTAGTTATAATTATATTTTTAGATCTTAAAAAAATGAATACACAAAAAACGAACATTCCAATACCTAATACAGTGGAAACTTGATTTGGACCAAACCCTCCTGATGCTGCAAAATTAGATTGTGTACCTCTTAAGGTATCTTTTATACTTGGAGCATATAAGAACAAGTATGTTGTTAAGGATACAATCGGTAATGCGAGATATAATAATACATCTAGTATTTGATTATAAGTAACCTTTCTGTCCAAACAATAGAGCGCAGATAAACCCAAACATACGGGTCCAGTTAAAACAAATGCGACATTTGTTCTAAAATTTGCATCATAACCAATCGTTGATGATGCAACTATTATTGAAGGTACGAGTAATATTAAATAAATAAAATAAGAATATCCTTTATTAGAAATCCCATCGTAAAACATTCCTATTACAACAAACAATATTACCAAATATTTCGAAGCTTCATAAAAAATAGCACCATTTGTCATTCTCAGTAACACTTCAATTCCAACGACATATGCACAAGCTTTTAATACTTCTATTTTCTTTTTAGATTTAGGTGCTACAACTATAGAACCAACGAAATATATAATTATAGCAAAGAAATATAACCTTGGAAAAATATCAATAAAAAACAAAAAGCATGCACCAACTACAATATGAAATGCCAACTTATATATGTAATTTATATTCATAGACACATCATTCTTTTTTAGATATAATAATAGATTTATAATCTTTTACTAATTTATCCAATACAATTGATTCTGAAAATTCTTTAATAATTTTATTATTAAAATTTTCAGCGCACAGGTTTCTATAATTTAAATCAGATAAATACAGTCTAAGACCATCTCGCAAAGCATCTTTATCTCTATTTGGGACTAATATCCCATAAGTATCATTAACAATTAGTTTGCTACAATACCCTACATTTGTAGTAATTACTGCTAATTCCCCAAGCCCATACTCTAATAATGCCATTGGTAATCCTTCAGACGAAGATGAAAGTACTCCAATATTAGATTGAGATATTATAAAAGAAACATCTTCTTTAGCACCATACATAAAAATATGTTTTTCTAATTTATTATCTGCTATATAGTTTTTTAAATTATCAGAGTAATCATCGTTATAAATACTTCCAATACAATGTAGCGACCAATCATTAAATTCTTCAATTAATTCCTTAAATGCACTAAAAAGTAATTCGTGATTTTTGGGAGACTTTAAATTTGCCGCACATAATATTCGGTTACCATCTTTTCCATTTAGTATCGTTTCATTTTTAGTATTAATAGTTGGATAATTGGAAATAAACTTTACAATTTTACAATGAAGATTAGTATTTGCCCAATCTTTCAATTCATGATTTACACAATAAACTATACTAAACTTAAATGAACATAATTTTAATAATATCAATTTAAATTTATTTGTATCATTGACTCTATTACCATAGTGATCGTGCCAAATAAGTTTTAAATCCCAAACAAAAAATTTCACTAAAACAGCTAAAAAAAAAGACGTACCATGTGCATGAATGACATTAATTTCATTCTCCTTTATGTAATTTTTTAGTCGAATTAATGCATTTACATCAGTTGCAGATTTTTTATTTAAAAATAAATATGAAACATTACTTATTAATGACGCTTTTAATTGGCCTTCCGATCTAGTTGCGCAAATGTGTGATTCTACATTTTTGTTAGATAGACCATTCGCTATATTAATGGCCATTCGCTCAGCTCCACCAATACGTAAAGTATCAATTATTTGCAAAGACCTTATCATTTTATTACCAATTTACCTATTTCTTCATCTAATTTGTCGAGTGTATAAACCTGCGACCATTCCATTGCAGCTCTACTCATTTCTGTTAGATATTCACCACCTTTGTCTAGATGTTCTAATATAGTATCCAATGCTTTATTTATATCATTTTCAATAAGTATTCCTCTTTTCCCATAATCTAACATCCAAGGTAAACATGAAATCTTTGTAGATATTGGTATGGAACCAAAAAACATACCTTCAGCTATAGCTTTTGGCCAACCTTCACTCTTTGAAGGTAAAATTGAAAAATGAGCATCTTGCAAGCACTCTTTAATTGTCTCTCTATCTTGATTTCCTTTCATAAAAACATAATCAGATAGATTATTTTCTTTTATATAAGATAGTGCTTCATTCATTAAAGGACCATCCCCAAACATATGGATTTCAGCATCAATTCCATTTTTTCTCAACAACTCAATTATTTTAATTGTCATCAAAGGTCTTTTTCCTACTACTAAATTTGCAGTGAAAACAAATTTTATTTTATTTGAATAGTCTTTAGCTGCATATGGAATTTTTTCATTATTTCGATAAGTCGCAGATATAAATGGTATCATATTGTCCGTAGCATCTGCCCAATCTCCATATACTAATACTTTAATTTTTTTAGACAAAAACGTATTCTTTAAAATATTTTGTTGCATTCTATAAGCCCTTGGTTGTTTACTGTCATAATCCCAATTACCAGCATACTTAACCGTTTTCCGTTTTGATGGCAATAAAATTTGAACAAAAGCTCCTAAGAGACTCATATTGCATGGACACCTTAGATGTATATGATCCGCTTTTCTCATCACTCTATATATCTTAAAAGAGATAAATGGGACTAAAACTAAAGTTCTTAAGACATTATATACTGAGGTAATGTTGAAAGCTTTTACTTCTGAGTAACTAACCGACTGGTTATATGGAGCATCAATTTCTCCAATATCATTATTTACATCTCTTGGTCCAATTACTAAAATTCTATCCGCATACTTAGTCCAAATATTCATTTCTCTAACATAAGGACCATATGAGTAATATTTACCATCTTTAACTTTATGTGGAGCAGATGTTATTATTGCTAAGATTTTTTTTTCGTTTTTCAAATTAACTTAAATTTCAGAGATAATTATATTCCCTTAAAGGTTCATTTAATAAATTATGAAGTAATACAATCTCATTATCTTTATATTTTTCTTTGTAAGATGACCAATTAACTTTTACGATAGTTTGTTGTTCTATTTTTGATTTATGCCATTGCGTAAATTCTAAATCTAAGTGACTTAACAAATCTTTAAAAAAAGCCACAGGATCTTCGCATAAGTCTTCATAAAAAATTACTTTTTTTGGGGCAGTTTTAGAGCCTTCAAAAATTTTTAAATAGTATTTTGAATAAAAACGAATTTTATCCTCCATACTCAAATTATTAAATTCAGTTTCCTTATCCTTATAAAACCAACGTTGTTTCATATAAGAACTCACTACCACTCTAGGATCTCTTTCAATCCATATAGTTTTATACTCCTTAAATATTTTATCTAAAACACTAGTTCTCAAACCTCCTGTTATTTTTGTGACAAAATGTTTTTTACCTTGAACTTTAATTAAATTTTCTAAAGCATTTTTAGTTTTAATTATCTCATTTGAAGTTGGTTTATAATTGTTACTGAAATTTTGCATATAATAATTCCAAAACCCATACGCTTCATCAGGCTTAGGCATTTTATTTACTTTAGAAAAATCCACATTAAATATTTGTTGCCTATATAAATTATTAAATCGGGAAAGTCCAGTATAGTTTGGATATCGATTAACCCAACCGGAAATCCATGCTAAATCCTCATGATAACTTATCAATTTACTTAGAAGTGTGGTTCCCGATCTTCCTGGACCATTAATGATAATATTCATAAATATTAACTATTCCTTTTTAAGTCATTTAATAAAATGACATTAGTAACTTAATTTAAAATTTTGGGAAATGTTTATTTTAATACAATTTAAGTTACTCTATTCTTATTTTTCAGAATTAAACTTTGTAAATATAACTATTAAAAAAAGAGTCTATAAAATCATAATTAAACAATATTGATTATTTTCTCATATGTATTTATATTTTTACGTACAATACTATTAATATCAAATTCATTACAAATTTTTTGTCTTCCTTTTTTTGCAATTTCGATACATTCATTATAATTATTAAAGACATACTTTATCTTACTTGCTATAGCTTTTGGACTCATAGGGTCTATTAAATAACCAGTAATACCATTTTTCACAGCTTCTTTACCAGGACCAATTGAACTCCCAATAAAAATCTTCCCCATTGCCATAACTTCAAGCCAAGCTAATGGCATTGCCTCCATATGACTTGGATAACAGCATACTTGTGATTTTTCAATAAAAGAAGGAATCAATTCGTTAGATACAACACCTAAAAATTTAATATGCGATGCAATTTTATCGTTTATACTTTTATTTAGTATTGGTCTATAAGGAATAGTAGTGCCTGGTAAATTTGCATCTCTTCCTGCTATTAATAGTTTTACTTTAGGAAATTCATCGACCAAATAATTTAAAGATTCAATAAGTTGTCTTATACCTTTTTTCTCAACTAGAGTTCCTGCAAAAAATATGGTATAACGATCAAACTTATTAATATCTGACTGATAGAACTTATTCACATCTATCGGATTAAAAATTACAGTATAATTTCGGTTCTCGAATCCTAAAAGAAGCATCGTTTCTTTACCTACGAAATCCGAAACTGCAATTAATTCATCAGCTTTTCTAAATGATCTTTTCTCAACAATTGCTTGCCTTAGTTTTATCTTTCTATTCTCGTATTTTGCAAAAAAGTGATGACCACCATGAAGTCTTATAACATATTTTATTGACTTTATCTTTGTTATAAATGCTAAACCTAATTCAGCTGTCTCTACAATATCTATAGGGTTTTGTATGTGAAGAGATTTTATTTTTTTACTTATTGCCCTATTATTATAATACCACGTTAACCCTTTAATTATTTTTGGCTTTAATCTATATACGGAGACTCCACAATCGCTTTCAGCTTCACAAGTATGTGTATAAAAATTTATCCCAACAACTGTAACTCTATGTCCTTTTTCGACTAATTTACGACCTAATGTGCGTATAAACGTCCCTACACCTCCGTGTGAAAAAGTATGTTTTGGATACTCATTTGTTACAAAGCAAATATGCATTACAATAGTGATTTGGCTATAAGATTAGCATTTTGATTAATTGGATGAAGCACAAGGACTTCCATCCATTTTTTTCTATCTGGAGCAATAATTTCAGAATTATTTAGAGCATTTTTTACTTGTTCTAAAATCAACTTTTTATCTGCAATCCAACCCACTGGATTTAAATCTTGCATACTCCTAAAATGTTGGAAATTATAAATAATTTTCGTACTCCAAGTATTATCATCAGAAGGATTATAATTAAGATATAAACAAGGTTTACTATATGCTGCAAAATCTAATGCCATTGTAGATCCAAGATTGATTACTAAGTCACAATGATAAGAGAGATTAACTTGCATATTAATATCTTCATATTTTGGAAAATACCCAGCCCAGCCTGTCTCTGATTCTATATTCCAAATAGGGTCGATAGGTACGATTAAATCTTTATATTTATTAAAAACACCATCGTATCTAGACGAAAAATCAACAGGACATCTTCTAAATATTATTTGTATTATTTCTTTTTGAGAATATAATGATTCTGCAACATCTTTGAGAAATAATTGATCATATGGAGATGTAGTAATGTCGTCTCCACTGAAACAAATCCATTTCTTATTAGTGTCTAATCCATGTTTTTTAGCAAATTCTGTGCGCGATACTATTCTTTTATCATCTAAATAGAATTCAAATTGTGGTGTTCCAACAAGTTTAACATTATCTTCAGGAATTTCAGGATAAAAGTCTTTCATTTCGTTTTTCATCCATTTTGACCAAACGAAATAATAATCTGTTTTCACTGCTAATCTCGCTTTAGGAAGATTATCCCATGAAAAAATAGCTGTATTAGTTTTAATTTTAAGTTTTTTAGCAGCTAAACATATTGGCATTAATCCTGCAACACGTTGATGTGTTATAAAAATTGAAGATGGCTTCAATTCTTTTAAATCATTCAGGTAAACGTTTATAGAATTTGGCGAAATACTAAGTATACTTTTTTTTTCAAAATTTAATATTCTACTATATTTTTTAGAAAAAAAACGACCTAAAATCTCAGCGCATTTATATAGTACTTTTACTTTAAAACTATAGTTTGGTCGTCTCCAATTTGTTAATATAGTTGGGTTATTTTGCAACTTACTATTATGAATTAATCTTGCATAAGTTGTAGCTTCTCTATATAATCGTGTCAAAGTATTTTCTGGAGATAACCGAATTTTCTTGTAACCAAAATCTATATTATGAATTCTCTTTACATCATTAAAAGCTTCTATTGGTAGTGGTGACCAAATAGTAATAAAAGCATTTACTTTAATATGATTAATAATATCTGAATAGAGGTAATTTTTAATTCCTACACCATCTGGTACTAAAAAAAGAACATGCTTTTTTTTAGGCATCTTTAAATTGTTTTTGATGATTAATAGACCAAACTTTAGAGGATTCTAAACTATCTAAAAATAACTGTGCACTATTACCATTGCCAAAAGTCTCATTCAATATATCATTAGATTTAGATAACTTATTAAAGGCATCTAAAATCATTTTTTTATCACACGGTACATTAATAATTTTAGAAGAACTTGCTCTATTGAGTTGCCTATTTCCAATATTTATAGTTGATATACCGTAATAAGGAGCTTCTCTCACGCCCGCACTACTATTACCAATTATAAAGTTTGATTTTTTAAGTAGTGTTAAAAAATATTCAAATCTTATGGAAGGAAATATTTTAAATTTTGCATTATTTTTCAGCTTCTCGTAAGCTTTAAGAATATGCTTACTTCCCAAATCATTATTAGGAAATATCACTACATAATTTTTTTCACTTTCTATTAGCGCATCTACAAATTGATTTGCCTTTTCTTCAATTGTATCAACCTCCGTTGTTACAGGATGAAACATTGCCACTGCATAAGAATCGTACTCAATTTGATAATAACGTTTAACCTCATTTAAATCTGGCAAATTATCTGAGAACATAATATCGACATCTGGTGATCCTATTGTGAAAATTGATTCTTTTAATTCTCCCATTTGGATTAAACGCCTTTTTGCATCATCATTAGATGTGTAATGTATATGACTCAATTTAGAAACTGAATGTCTTATTAATTCATCAATAGTCCCAGAAAGCTCACCACCTTCAATATGTGCAACTAATACATTATTTAAGCTTCCCACAATAGCTCCTGCTAATGCTTCTACTCTATCCCCATGAACGACAATTAAATCTGGCTGGATTTCTTTTATATATTCGGAAAACCCATTAATTGTTCTTGCTAAAGTTAAATCCATTGTAGCTTCATCAGTATGATTATGAAACTTAGATATATTCTTAAAACCACATCGTTCTACTTCGATCACGGTATAACCATATTCTTGTAAAAGATGCATACCTGTAACAAAGATAAAAGGCTCAAAATCTTTATGATCTTCAATACTTTGAAGTAGCGCTTTTATTTTGCCAAAATCAGCTCTGGTACCAGTAAGAAAGACAATTTTCCGCATAGTTATTTTACGATATATGAAATAGCATTAGAGTATGGTAATTTTTTAATTTCTACATTATTTTTAAAAAAATCATCTACAGCTTTATTTGTTCCTGCAAAAGCTCCATAATCATCTAAAACTATAATTCCACCTTTAGTCACTTTATTATATAATTTTTCTAATATTAATTTTGAAGGTTCATACAAATCTACATCTATATGAAGTAATGATATCTTTAGATGAGGGTTCTTTTTTAGATATTCATCTAAAGTGTTAAGAATATCTCCTTTAATTATTTCAACATTTTTTTGAAGATTTTGCTCTCTTAACAACGTAGTAATCTCATGGTAAGAAATACTTTTGCCTCCTTTTGTTTCTTTCACAAAATCAGCTCTTTTATTTTTATCATCTTCAAAATTGGCCTCAGGAAAGTCACCAAAAATATCGAAACCAATTATTTTACGGCTACTTGTTTGCTCTAACAAATCTCTAAATTTAATCCATCTAAAAAATGAATTTCCTTTAAAAATTCCAAATTCCATTATTTCTCCTCTAACTTCAGATGTACGTTTAAAGAATTCTAAATGAGATACAAATTTGCTAAATCTAGACGGATCTGCAGTTGCATAAAATCCGTTTTCGTATTCGAAACGCTTATCTAACTTGTATAATCTACTCATTATTCAAAATCTTTAAAATCTAAATGCTCCCCTTCTTCAATATTTCTTATTGCCGTTTTCCCTAATACATTATTAAAATCTTTTGCCAAAATTTTTCCTGTACCAGGTCGTTTTACCCAAATATTTTGTTTTGTAAGTTTCTCTCCTTTTTTAACTTTATCAATAGTACATACCGTAGCGAACGCAAAATCAATTGTTACCTTTTCTTCTTTAGCAGGTTCTTTAGTTCCTCCTTGCATAGACCATATTTCCTCACTTCCAATTATAAGTTCTTTACATTCCTGTTCGTCCATACTACAGATAATATCTGGACCTGTTCTTTTCTTATGGTCTGTAAAATGACGTTCTAAAATAGATGCTCCTAATGCCACAGCACCCAAACAAGCATTGTTATTGAGTGTATGATCACTAAGTCCGAATATATGGTTAGGAAACGTCTCATGAAGTTCCTTCATTGCTCCATAACGCACTAAATGTGCTGGTGTTGGATATAAATTAGTTGTATGCAAAAGAGCTAAAGGTGTATCATTAGTCTTAAAAATTGCTACTGCTTTATCTACACTTTCAATAGTGTTCATTCCTGTACTCAAAATTACTGGCTTTCCAAATTTAGCAATATGCTCTAACAATGGATAATTATTACACTCGCCAGATCCAATTTTGAATGCTGGAATATCAAACTTCTTTAAACGCTCTGCTGCTGCTCTAGAAAAAGGTGTAGAAATAAAAATCATGCCTTTACTTTCAACATAATTTTTCAATTCTAACTCCTCCACTTCATTCAAAGCACAACGTTCCATTATTTCATAGATCGAAACATCCGCATTCCCAGGAATAACCTTCTTTGCTGCCTTGCTCATTTCGTCTTCTACAATATGGGTTTGATGCTTTACAACTTCTGCTCCTGCTCTATTGGCCGAATCTACCATTTCTTTAGCAACTCTTAATGAGCCTTCATGGTTTATACCAATTTCTGCAATAACAAGAGGTGGATAATCTGGGCCTATTTTTCGTCCTGATATTTCAATAAATAGATTTTGCATTATATGTTATAGTTATATGCTTTTAATTTAGATTCTTTAACAAATCCTAAGTCTGCCAATAATTTATTACTATTTCTATAATCTTTTTTTAGATTTTGATATCCTTTGACTTCTTTAACTTCAAAAAATGATTTTGGACACTTAAATTTTAATACTTTAATAATTAATATTTTTACTTTTTTTTCTAAAGATCGCATTTTTTTAAAAGTAAGACTTTGTTCAGAATTAGCCTTAGTTAAAGACCAAAGATTTAGTCTTGTTAATGTATACAATTGATTATCTGTCAATGAATTTATATTTTGAGGTGAGTTCTTTAATTCTGATTTATAAGTTAATCCTAAAATGTTATAAAACTCATCATAAAAGTTATTTGGTTCTGATTTTAATTCTTCAAAAAACAAAAAATGAATATTTTCTCTTTTAAAATAAAGTAATAATAGTTTTGCTAAATCACCATACATACAGACACTTAGATAATCCATACCTAAATTTGTGTTATACATCCAATTCCCTAAGTTTTTAACACCTTTGAAATTATGCTTTATATGGTATTTAAACATAGATAAGATAGCATCTTCTTGTTGTCTAATGGTAACGATTATCTTTGCATCGGGTTGTAAAGTAGATATACGTTTAAAAACTTCATTAAGTTTCACCTTACTGAAACCTCCTGTCACTAAAGTTTCATTACTTTCAATGTTTACTTTATTCTTAATTAAAGGTTCTTCAATTGCTGTCCACCAAGATGACGTGGTAAAATATACAGATCTAGAAAGAGCTACCCTTTCATCTTTTTCAAGAATGGCTTGAATTGTAGTTGTACCAGACTTAGGAATACCGATATGGAATACTTTACTCAAAATATGCTGTTACTTTTTTAATTTATTATAGATGTACTCTGCATATTCAAAGTCTTCATTGGTATCAATATCTACTTTAGAAAACGTATGATTTACAACTAATGGATATGCATTATCACTAATAATAAATCCTTGCTTTATTGTTTCTGAAGTAATTATATATAGTAATCCATCTTCAAAAAACAAAGGCTCTAAATCTTGGCTCCTTTGGCCAATTTTATAATTAAATGGTTTGTAGATATTATTTTCAATTTTACCTAGTTTTTTCTCGTCTTTTGTAACCGTAAATAAACTATTGAGTTTTAATTCCGAGAATAATTTATAAGCCTCTTGTAATAGAGTTTTTGGCCTAAATGGATTTGTTGGCTGTAACAAAATTATGTCGTCTATATCCTCGACAACCTCTAATAAATGCTGAATAGCTGTAATTGTAGGTTCATTATCTCCACTAATATTATCTGGTCTGTCAATAACTTTAACTCCATTAGCAATTGCTATTTTTTTAATCTTAATATCATCAGTTGAAACATAAATATCATCTATAATATTTGAATTCAACTTCGCATAATTAATTGAATGAACTATAAGAGGAATACCACCTAATTCTTTAATGTTCTTATATGGAATTCTTTTAGAACCACCTCTTGCTGGTAGTATTGCAATAGTCTTTCTACTCTTCATTATTACTCATATTCAATGATAGCTTAGCTTCCTTTAAAAATAACTCTATTTTGTTAGCCCAATTCTCAATATCGTAAATATTTTCTGGTAATTTTTTTAAATATGGATTTTGTCCTTTCTCCATTAAATTACGAATTGCATTTTCCATCTCTTCAACCCATTCATCAACAAAATTTGGATTTTCTACCAAAACGCCATATTCTCCAAAACTTAGTACTTCTGGTATACCTCCTTGATTTGATGCAATACAATAGCAGCCACATTTTAGGGCTTCGGCTAGTACAATACCAAAACCTTCCTTCCATAAAGATGGGAACACAAACACATCAGATAATTGATAATACTTATGCAATTCGTCGTTTGGAACTCTACCAACGGAAGTAACACCTTCTTGACTAAGTGTTTTATTAATTCCAACGACTAGCAATTGCGTATTCTTGTTACTTCTATATACTTTTTGAAAGGCCTCCAAAGCCATCTGAAGTCCTTTTTTAGGTCTATTTTGCGAACACCATATGAAAACAATAGAACCCTTATTAATATTATATTGATCTCTTAACTGTTCTTTTTGCTTCTTCGTAATTACTTTAAACTGGTTTGAATTAGTACCATTATGAATAACTCTAGCCTTAAAAACACAATCTACGTAGTAAGCTAAATAGGCTTTGTAAGCTAAATTGGTTAAAAAGAAAAACTCATCGATAGCATATAAAAAAGGTTGTGCTCTTTTTTTTGAAAACTGTGGAGAAAAACCGTGGTAATAGTATTGAACATAAAAATCTTTACGATTATAATTTTCGTTTATATATGTATCTATAGGTAAAACAACACCACTATTATCAATGATTTGTATGATGTATTTATTTCCTTTTATGATTATTTTATTTAAAGCTTCTAAATAATTACTGTATTTACTTTTAGAGTCTATTAATTTGTTTTTTATTTTATCCGTTATAGTAACTTCCCTTAAAAACTGATAAGATACATTTGGGACTTTACTCTTTACTTCTGGACAGATTATGTGATCAAAACCATGATTATCTTTTGCTAGTAGATAATTATACATAGTAGTCCAACTACCAATCTTTTCATAAGGCAATGGAAACTGAGAAATTAATATTACTTCTGTTTTAGTCATTCTTTTTTGGCATAATCGTATTGTGGAAAATAAAAAAAGGAATATCCTTTTTTTGCGATTAAAAGCACTAAAAATCCTATATTGATTTTTGCGAGATGCTGCTTTAAAGCCTTATTAGATTTACAATAGCTTTTAAAATATTTTCCATGCGTCATTAAGATATTAAATCTTTGAACAAATCCCGAGCAAAGTTGGTTTATATTATAATAATTAGTAGCTTGTCTGTAAAAGACATATGCCAATAACTTTTCTCTATTTTTTAAATCTTTAGTTCGTTCCAGGAAGCCGAAAACATTATCAAAATATTGGTATACAGATTTTTGAGCTATTAAAGATGTTCTTGCCTTTGTACTAATACTATCACCTTCAATTCTAACATAAAATAAAACGGTATCTAAATAAGTGAACTTTGGCTTAAATGTTAACATTCTAAAATGAAAATCGCGCTCTTGCGAACGCTGTAACGATTCGTTGAAGTGTTTTTTATTTGCTAAAAAACTAGTTCTCCACATTGGAGATGGAGTATAAAAATATAGGCCATTGATTAAATAGTCTTCTATATAATTATCGGAATTCATGGTTAAAGGCCTATCTGCCTTTTCTATATTTTTAATACTGACTTTAAACTTACTACTAATACAAGCACAAAAATCTAATTTAGGATTTTGCTCTAAGGTTTCAACTTTCAGTTTTAAAAAATCTGAATGCATTATATCATCGCTATCAAACCAATTAACATATTGTCCGTTAGCTTTAATAAATCCAAAATTACGGCATGCATTAGCACCTTTTGGTTGTTCTTTTGGTCTGTAATAGAATCTAAATCTTGAATCTAAACCTGTAAAATAATCTATGATTTCTTTGATGTTGTCAGAACTTCCATCATCTATTATGATACATTCCCAATTAGCATAGGATTGAGCCAAAACGCTCTCAAGAGTTTCACCTATTAGATGCGCACGATTATATACAGGGATTATAATAGAGACCAATTGCTGTTCTAACTTTTTTTATTGTGAATAACCAAACTTACAACTTTATAAAGATAAATAATGTGGAGTTTTCATTTTATTTAAGAGGTAACTCGATTCTATTTCCTTTCTACTTTTTACTAGTAACTGATATTTTGAATATTCCATTTTGGAATTTTTCAAATTTAAAGTTAATAGACTCTTCACACACTGTCGTTTTAAATACTTTATTTTATACAGCAATTCGCTTATAGCATTAGGATTATTTATATTGGCATATTTTGTCTTGTAAATATTAGCTTGAATTTTCATAAATCTATCAGAATTGCGGTCTAAAGGTTCTTGTTGTCTTTGAGCTCTGTCATGAATCATAAATGTACTCGAAACAACACCTATTTTATAACCATGATATAATACACGTTGACATAAATTATCATCTTCTCCGTATAAAAAAAACATAGGATCAAAACCGCCAACATTCATTAAACAGTCTCTAGAGATTAGCCAACCTGCTGCATTGACAAAAGAGACATCGTAAATCTTTTTCATTTTGTTATTTAAAATATACTCTGTAGAAAACTCTTGATTGTCATTAACTCCAAGGTAGTGAGCAAATTTTTTATCTAATTTTTTTTTGTCTCTAGTAATATGAATTGGACTTAAGATACCATAATTAGAATATTCTTTATGGGTTTCTACTAAGTCCTCAATCACATTATCAACCAAATAAGCATCTTGATTTAGTAAAAAAACATAGTCGGCAGAAAAACTCTTTAAAGCATAACTTATCCCTATATTATTACCCT
>Ga0209121_10000887_pt1 | contig 32041 bp, 38 predicted proteins | sample Cruoilmetagenom3_FD_187292 | JGI IMG/M metagenome (GOLD analysis project Ga0209121, IMG submission 187292) | Oil polluted marine microbial communities from Coal Oil Point, Santa Barbara, California, USA - Sample 3 (SPAdes) (version 2) | ecosystem: Environmental > Aquatic > Marine > Oil seeps ...
CCTCACGCGCCTCGGCGCTTGCCCAGTCATAGGCCCCAATCACGCGCCAAACTTCGCGCCCCTCGGCATCGTAGAGGATGGTCAGCGGCAACACTGCGCCGCCCCCATAGGAGAAGGCGAGGTCATTTTCCTGATCCATCCAACGCGGCAGATTGGGCAAGTCGCGCGCTTCGAAGAAGGGTACGACGAGTTCCGCGCCGCGCAGGTCTTCGCTGACAGTCAGAACGCGGACTTGGCCTTCCAAGTCGGCGGCAAGCTCATTGAGCAGCGGCATTTCGACTACGCACGGTGTGCACCATGTCGCCCACAGATTGATCAACACAGGTTCGTTCAGCGCCGCAAGATCCAGCTGTGCGCCATCGGGATCGGTCAGTGTCACTTCAGGAATGCTCTCACCGACAAAGCTGCGATCCAGCGTGCCAGTCAGCCCGATAGTTTCGCTTTGCGCCTCAGCACCCGCCTTTTCTTGCGCCGCCTCGCCCGCGTCGGTATCGCACCCAGCAAGCAGCCCCGCCGCAAGGCAGGCAAGGACAGCAATTGAAAGGCGCGATTTGGTCACGGACAAAAACTCCAACAAAATGTGGGGCGGCAGATTTGCTGAAGGCCCCTCTGCCATAATGCGCGAGATCAACGCGAGTATCCCGTTCGACAAACAATTGTGGCAGCAGGATATAGCGGCGAGCAAGGCGCATGTCGCTATGCTTGCAGCCTGCAAGATCGTGAGCGCTCAAGACGCTGAAACGATCACCAGCGGGCTGGACACTGTCGCTGGCGAATACGAAGTTGGCGGTGTTCCCGAAAACTGGGACCTTGAAGACATCCACATGACCACCGAGGCGCGGCTGGCAGAGCTGATCGGCCCGGTCGCGGGCCGGCTACACACCGCGCGCAGTCGCAATGATCAGGTGGCGACCGATTTCCGCTTGTGGGTACGCGATGAGACCGATGTCTTGCTCGAAGCGCTTGCAGGTCTACAGAACGCACTGGTCAACCGCGCTGATGAGCATGCGGCGTCGATCATGCCCGGATTTACCCATTTGCAAACCGCGCAGCCGGTGACTTTGGGCCATCATTTGATGGCCTATTACGAGATGATCGCGCGCGATGTATCCCGCTTCAAGGACGCTCGGGAGCGCCTCAACCAGTGCCCGCTGGGAAGCGCGGCGCTGGCGGGGACGGGTTTTCCCATTGATCGCGATATGACCGCGCAGGCGCTCGGTTTTGCGGATCCAACCGCTAACAGCCTTGATGCCGTGTCCGATCGTGATTTCGCGCTCGATTTCCTCGTTTCGGCCAGCCAGTGCGCGCTGCATCTGTCGCGACTGGCAGAGGAATTCGTGATCTGGGCGAGCCAGCCTTTCGGCTTTGTCCGAATGCCCGATACGCTCAGCACCGGCAGCTCGATTATGCCGCAGAAGAAAAACCCTGACGCGGCAGAACTGGTGCGCGGCCATGCCGGGCGCATTGTCGGCTGCCAGATGGCGCTGATGATGACGATGAAAGGTCTGCCGCTCGCCTATTCAAAGGATATGCAGGACGACAAGCCGCCCGTATTCGAAGCGGCCAGTCTGCTCCAGCTTTGCGTTGCGGCGATGACAGGCATGGTCGACGGAGCGGATTTCCGCACCGACCGGATGCGGCAGGCAGCGGAACTGGGCTATGCCACCGCCACCGATCTGGCCGACTGGCTGGTGCGCGAGGCGGATATTCCTTTCCGTGAGGCGCATCATATTACCGGCGCGGCGGTTAAACTGGCGGAAAGCAAAGGTGCGGCGCTGGACGAGCTTTCGCTGGAAGAATTGCAGACCATTGATGCACGCATTGATGATCGCGTGTATAAGGCGCTTTCGGTTGAAGCTTCGGTTGCCGCGCGCAATTCCTATGGCGGCACAGCGCCTGAACAGGTTCGCGCGCAGATTGCGCAAGCGCGCAAGATGTTGGAAATGGACACATGATCGCACGCACCGCCACCACGCTCGCCGCTATCCTGCTGCTTGCCGCTTGCGGTCAGCACACGGATCTTGAACCGCTCGCCGGGCAGAGCCTTCCGCCCGCGCCCTATGGCGCAGCGGAACCGCTCAATGCGGAGGAATTGCTGGCACTGGAACCGCAGGCTGCGCCCGAACGCAGCGTCGAATTGCGGCGTGAAAGCGAGGAGCGGGAAGACGATCCTTTCGACCTCCCCCCAGAAAGACAATAGGGCGGCCTGAACCTTGGATCATTTTGCCATCCGGAACGGCGAGTTGCACGCCGAAGATGTCCCGCTGTCACGCATTGCGGAAGAAGTAGGCACGCCGGTCTATGTCTACTCGCGCGCCACGTTTGAACGCCACGCGCGCGTATTCCGTGAAGCGCTGGACGGGCTGGAAAAGCGGCCGCATCTCGCCTTTGCGGTCAAATCCAATCCTAATCTCGCTGTTCTGAAGCTTCTCAGCCGTGAGGGCTATGGCGCTGATGTGGTATCGGGCGGAGAGCTGGCACGCGCGCTGCTGGCCGGAATGCCGGCGCGGGACATCGTCTTTTCGGGCGTGGGCAAAACCGATGCCGAACTGGCGCAGGGGCTGGATGCCGGAATCGGCCAGTTCAACATTGAATCGGGCGAGGAAGGGCGCGAACTTGCCGCCATCGCTGCTGCACGCGGACAAGTTGCGCATTGCGCCTTGCGGGTGAACCCTGATGTCGATGCGGGCACGCATGATAAGATCTCTACTGGCAAGGCGGACAACAAATTTGGCGTGCCGATCGACCGCGCGCCCGAATTGTTCGCAGAGCTTTCTGCATTGCCCGGTCTGAACCTGCGCGGGTTGGCGGTCCATATCGGCAGCCAATTGTCCGAACTCGCCCCGCTCGAGGCAGCATTCGCCAAGCTGGGTGACAGCCTGCGGGCCTTGCGCGCCGCAGGGCACACGATCAGCCATATGGATTTGGGCGGCGGTTTAGGCGTGCCGTATCGCAAGGGTGATGTGCTCCCCAGTCCGGCCGAATATGGAGCAATGGTGGCACGCGCGACAAAGGGGTGGGATGTCACTTTGATGTTCGAGCCGGGGCGCGTGATCGCGGGCAATGCGGGCGTGTTGCTCACCCGCGTGATCCGGGTGAAGCGCGGGCTCAACGATCCCTTTGTGATTGTCGATGCCGCAATGAACGATCTTGCCCGTCCGGCACTGTACGGCGCGTGGCATGATTTCGATGCCGTCACGCCGACGGGGGAGCGGATGACCGCCAATATCGTCGGCCCGATTTGCGAAACGGGCGATACCTTTGCGATGGGCCGCGAGACTGATGCGCTGGTCTCGGGAGATCTCGCGGTTTTTCGCACCGCCGGAGCCTATGGCGCGACTATGGCGAGCAGTTACAACTCGCGCGGTTTCGTGGCCGAGGTGATGGTCGATGGGTCGGATTTTGCCGTGGTGGCAGACCGCATCCTGCCCGGCAGTATTGCCGATGCCGAACGCGTGCCGGACTTCCTCACCTGATATGCAGCAATTGCCGCTCTTCCACTCGATTGCCAAACAACCGGTAATCGTGCTGGGCGAAGGGGAAATGGCCGAACCCAAGCGCCGCCTTGTTCAGCGCGCTGGGGGGCGGGTGGTCGGTGACTTGCAGGAAGGGCTGGACGAAGGCGCAAGGCTGGCATTCGTAGCGCATGACGATCCAGAGATGTGCGAAAGCGACGCCATCCGCCTGCGCCGTGCTGGCCTGCTTGTAAATGTCGTGGACCGGCCAGAGCTGTGCGACTTCACCACGCCAAGCATCTTGGACCGTGATCCGGTGTTGGTGGCGGTGGGGACGGGCGGTGCTTCTGCCGGTCTCGCCAAGCAATTACGCTTGCGGTTGGAGAAATTGCTCCCGGCTGACCTCGGCCAGCTGGCCGCACGTCTGTCCGCTGCCCGTGAAGCAATCCGCGCCCGCTTTCCCGGCATGGCTGAACGTCGCCGTGCGCTGGACGATGCGCTGGGTGAGGGCGGGCAGATCGATCCATTGGAGCAAGGCAGCGCCGGGCGTGTTGAAGACTGGCTCAATGATGCGGAGAAGCCGCCCGCCGCGCAGATCCACGAAATTGCGCTGGTTAGCGATGACCCCGAAGACCTGACCCTGCGCCAGTCGCGTCTGCTGGGCATGGCCGACGCCGTTCTGGCCGATCCGCGCGTCCCGGCGGCCATCGTCAACCGCGCTCGTGCCGATGCGGCGCGCTTCGGCTACCCGCGCTCAAGCCCTATGCCAGACGGGTTAGTGGTGATCTTGACGATGCCAGAAGCGTAATAATCTCTAATATTACAGTAATTTAATTTCCTTACATGCCATCATCCCGGCAGTCTTTCCGTGGGCCGACAATCCGTCGCACCCCCCATCAACGGAGAGACATAAATGAAACTTCCCAAGATCGATCTGAGCAGCTTGCCTGATCTCAATACTCTGACCGGAATGTTCGGCGCTGGACCAAACGGCCCGACACAAACCCCCGGCCATGATGACACAGTCATCGTGCTTGCGACCCTCGTCTATGACAGCGCTCCGCCAACCGGCGGCCTGTTCTAGAGCTCGGGCCAGACGATGGACGTTCATCCTTTCATCGCGGCGTTGCGGACTGATCGCGGTCCGCAACGCCAGGCCCAGGCGGCCATGGATGCCGCGCGTGAAGCGTGGCGCGCGGAGCCAGGCGCAGCGCAGCTGATGGAGCAGCTCGGCCAGTTTGGCGCGGGCGCTCCGTTGGAGGCATGCCCGGCGCTGGAGGCTGTCTTTACCGGTGGCGGCGAGGGCGAACGACTGATGGCTTTGCTGTCGCGGCATTATTGTGCAGCTCTTACCGACAATCCGATTGGGCACCCGCCTTTTCGCCACGGTTTCAATGGCACGGCGGGCACGCTGCTGCTTGCACGGTCAGGCCGCGCGCAATTGATGATACAGAGCCGCGAACCGGGAGAAAGCAACAATGCGAGCTACAAATTCTCCGACGCCGAGCGGTTTGATGCGGTCCTTGCCGGGGAAGGTGAGGCACGAATTGTCCGGTCGCGCCGGGCTGGCGAAGGTGCGATGCAATTTGACATAGAGAAATTGCCCCTGCGCGGCGGAGAGCGCCTTGCACTCGACTTGCAAAGCGAGGCGCTGGCGGTTGATAGTGTCCGCCGCCGCCTCGTAATCCTGCGCCTAATCCGTACTTCTGCCGAGCCGCAGCCGGGGCGCGAATATGACGCGGCGAGTGGCGAGCTGCTGATGCAAAGCGCCGGCTCGATTGCCACCAGCCGGCAGGAAGCGATCATCGCGCTGCTCGGCCGCATGGGTCGTCGCGATGCGGCACCTGAAATGGCGCGCACGGCGCTGGACGATGGTGACGCGTCGCTGCGCTGGCAGGCGCTGCGCGAATGCCTTGCACTCGACAGCGAGGAAGGCTTTTGCGCGCTGGCGCAATTGGCCCGCCGTGCGGATGATCCGCTTGCTGATTCTGCCGGAGCCTTGCGTGCGCAATTGCTCGAGACTCATCCCCAACTGGCACAAGTGGAGGCCGACCAATGCCCCGCGTGATCGACTGTATCGACGAAACGTCCTGCGAACTGGAGGAATGCATTGCGGGCCTCCACGATGGCGGCTTCCAGCCGTGGGAAGAAGAGAGCCTGCTGAACGGAGCGCACTGGTTGCGCCGCCTCGGCAACAATCGCAATTTTCTCGGCGACATGCTGGTCGATGAATTGAAACGCGGGATCAAAGCCGCTGAGGAGGCCAGCGATTACGGCCCGCAGGTCGTCATGCTGTCTACGCTTGGCAGCGAATTCTACATGCGCGCCAATTTCTGGCCGAGCGTGGATGAGCACATGTTCCGCGCCAGCGGCAAATCTGCCTTCAGCTATGAATTGCCGCATGACCACAATTTCGACTTTCTCACCACGGGCTACTTCGGACCGGGCTACACCAGCGACTATTGGGAATTTGACTATGAAAGCGTCGCCGGTGTGATTGGCGAGAAGGCCAGTCTGCGCTTCATCGAACGCTCCACCCTCACACCTGGCAAGCTGATGCACTACCGCGCACATCGGGACGTGCATTCGCAATTGCCGCCCGAAAGCCTCTCGGTTTCGATCAACATCATGCATGCAGGCGGGGCGCAAGGCTGGCTCGACCAATATCGCTTCGACGTCGAAAAGGACGAAATCGCTGGAGTCATCAGTGCCGGGGGGAGCGAGACCTTCCTCCGTGTTGCGGTGGGGCTGGGGGGCGAAGAGGCGCGCGATCTGGCCGCCCACTTCGCCGGGTCGCACCCCAGCGACCGGATGCGGCTGGTGGCATTGGATGCACAGGCTGGAGTGCTTGGCGAGGCTGAGGCTGATGAATTGTGGCGCCGTGCGGAAGACGTGGGCAGCAGGCTCGTCTCAACGGAAGCATCTCAGCGGCGGCGAGAATTGGCTGCGGCCTAGAGAATTCCGCCTGCCAGCCGATCTATCGCGCCTTGCAGAATCACTGCTGCGGCGTGGCTATCGATACGCTCGGCGCGTTTCGCACGGCTAAAATCCTGCGCAATCAGGTCACGCTCTGCTGACGTGGTGGACCAGCGTTCGTCCCACAACAGAACCGGCAGTTCCAACGCCGTCAAATTGCGAGCAAAGCTGCGGCTCGCCTGCGCGCGCGCGCCTGAAGTTCCGTCCATATTGAGCGGCAGGCCGATCACGAAACCGGACACTTTGCGCTCCTTGCACAGCGCCTCCAACGCGGCCTTATCGCGCGCGAATTTGCCCTTGGAGATGGTCTTGCCTGCGGTGGCAAAGCTCCATCCGGCATCGCACAGCGCCGTGCCGATGGTCTTGGTGCCAAGGTCCAACCCCAGCAAAACGCCACCATCGGGCAGCGCATCGCGGAAAGTGGCGGCGTCTTCTGTGACAAGAGTGCCTATGACTGGGCCTGCGATTGAGCCTGTTGCCATGCACCCACGCGCTGCACGACATCGCGTTGCAGGTTCTTCCAGAACAGCGGAATGTCATAGACGTGGTAATTGTTGCCCGGCAGGACATAGGGGCCAAGCTCTGGCGGATTGCCGATCATCAGCAGGCCATCGTCGCGGCAGCGCGCAGGGACTGCGCTCGGGACCAGCTCTCCGGCAGTCAGGTCATCATTTGGTACCAGCGTGCCCAGATTGGCATTTTCCGGCGCTTCGCCGCCCAGCATTCCCGTGATCGGATTGACGCACAGGATCGGGCTGTCCCCGCGCGATTCTCCGTCATTGCCGGGAATGGCGGCATAGCGGCGGAAGAACTGACCGGGATCGGCCGGTTCGGCAAAACTGGCCCAGGTTACGATGCAGGCAGATTGATCGGGCGTCGCGCAGGCAGGCATGCCGAGCGTTGGCAAATCATGTTCGATGCTGATCGGCCAGCCAATGGGATAGGCCATGGCAATGCGCGATTGCAGCAGTGTCCCCGCAATGCGTTCCTCCAGCAGACGGGTGACGTGATAGCCGCCCTGACTGTGCCCGGCGAGCACGATAGGCGTATCTGCCGGGATCGAATCGAGGAAGAAGTCGAAAGCCTGTTCGATGTCGGCATAGGCTGCTTGCAGGGCCTGCGTTGCCTCCGGCATGTCCGTCAGAAACGCGCCGAAGGTCGCCTGACGATAGCGTGGCACCCAGATCTCGCTGGCCTGATTGAAGGCACTGCCAAGCCCGCGCACCATCAGCCGCGCGCGGTTCTGCGATTCTTCGTCATCGAGCGAGGCGTTCCACTGGCGAGCGTCGAAATAGCTGGTCGGATGGACGAAGAAGACGGCAAAGCGCGGCGGGCTTTCAGCAACGGCAATTGCCGGGGCAGGTGCGGGTCTCGGCTCAGCCTCTGCCGCCTGCGCGCTCCCGCGGCGTGGCTGGGCAGGCTCGGCTTGCGCAAAAGCGGGTTGCCAGCGGGCCGGATCGTTGGCCACGCCCTTACCGGGGCGGCTGAACCACATGTCCGGGTCCTGATAGGTGTTGCTGGCGAGTGGGTCCTGCTCGACGAATTCACTATCGGGGACGAAAGCAATTTCGGTCAGCTCGTCACTGAACAGGCGCAGAGTGAACAGCGCTGCTGTCACCAAAATGATAAGAAAAACAATTGTGTAGAGGAACTTACGCAGCGGTTTTCTCCAATGGTCCGGCTTTGGCGGAATCGGCTGTCAGCTCGGCCGCATCTTCGGCATCTTTCGACTTGGCCCGGTGTTCCAACGCCACCTTAATCATCGCCAGCAGTGGATCAGCCAGGAACAGGCCAAGGATACCGAACAATATGCCCATGGTCAGCTGCATTCCAAGGACCAGCGCAGGGGCCAGGTCCACAGTCTTACGCGCGATCATCGGAATGACGATATAGCCATCGATATTCTGCACCAGAAAATAGACGAAGATGGTGTAGATGCCCATCTCCATGCCGCCAGAAAAACCCACCAGCACCATCAATACGCCCGATATTAACGCACCGATATTGGGCACAAAGGCCAGCAACCCCGTCAGAATCGCCAGTAGTACGGCCATTGGGATCACATCGCCGGTGACCACCCCGTATCCCACGAGCATAAAATAGGTGAAGATGCCTTCGAACACCATTCCGACGAGGCGTCCGGCCATCAGTCGCCGCATGGTGTGACCCATCTGTGTTACGGTCGTGTAGAATTCGGTGCGGCGCCCGCGTGGCAACATCCACGCGACGCCGCGCTCATATAGGCGCGGTTCAACTGCGAGGTAGATGCCGATAATGGCGATCAGTAGCAGCGTGGCCAGCCCGCCAAAGACACCGCCAATCGCACGGGTTACCGTCCCGACTCCGCTTGCCAGCTGGTTGATCATCGATTGCACATTTTCCTGACTGATCGCGAAACCCTTTTCGCGCAGCCAATCAATCGTCGTCGCGAGTTGCCCGCTCACAATCTCGGGGAATTGCGCGGCCTGCTGCGAAATCTGCGATCCGGCGAAATATCCCAACCAGACGACAAAGCCGACAACTCCAAGCAGTACGATGGACAGTCGCCAGACACGGGCGATGGGCAAGGCGCGGCCGAGCAGGCGTGATCCGCCATCGATCATGGTGGCCAGGACCATCGCTCCGAAGATCACCAGCAGGCTTTGCGAAATATGGACTGCCAGAACTGCCATCCCGACAACCGCCACCCAGACGAATGCACGGGCGGCTTCGCGGCGCAATTCCGGAGTGGAGATGCGCGCAGGACTGGCGCCCAGGTCATCGCTGCCATCATTGCCGGTGGTGTTGTCCGCTTCGCTCATGGTGCCGCCTCCCCGCGCAATTCAGGGCGCAGGCTGTCCCACGCGCGCCCTTCGCGCAAGGCCCCCCACCAAGAAAGTGGATTGTAGGTGGCGCTGCCATCGAGAGAGAAGGTGATAAATTCTGCTCGCCCGCCGACATTGCTGAGCGGGACCGGACCACCAAGGCCGCGGTTGAACACTTCGGCACGGCTGTCGGCGGAATGATCGCGATTGTCGCCCATCAGGAAGACGTGGCCTTCAGGCACCAGAACCGGCTCCATATTGTCGAGAAATTGTCCGTCCACGTGGTCGATAATGAGATAGCTCGCCCCATTGGGCAGCGTCTCGCGGTAAGTTGGCGGCTCGAACACCTGCGTGCCGTCTTCCAGTGTAACGCGATAAGGCTCAAAATTGTCGAGGCATGGATGCGCGATCCCGTTGCCGCTAAGGCACGAATTGTCGTTGTCCGCAGGCAGGCGCACGGGCGGCTCCATATCCTGCGGCACCGGCTCGCCATTGAGGATGATCTGGCCGTCGACCATGGCAATTGTGTCACCGGGCAGAGCGACAACGCGCTTGATGTAATCCTCATCACTACCTGGCGGCACGGCAATAACGATATCGCCATATTCGGGCGTGCCAGGCGCGATGCGTGTGTCGCTGCGCGGGAAGACGTGGAAGCTCGCCGAAACCCAGCTCCAGCCATAGGGATATTTGCTGACGATCAGCCGGTCGCCCACCAGCATATTCGGCACCATGCTGGCGCTCGGGATATAGAACGGCTTGGCGATGAAAGTGTGGAAAGCCAGCACGGCGAGCAGCATCAGCGCCAGTCCGCGTATCTCTGCGAACCAGTTAATCTTTTCAGGCTTTTTTGTGTCGTCGGCGCTCATTACGCTGGGTCAGGCTTTCGGGTGGGCTTCCAAAATCACGAAGGCCTGTGCCCATGGGTGATCATCGGTGAGGGTGAGATGAATGGTGATACTATGCCCGTGCGGCGTCAGTTCCTCCACCCGCGCCGCCGCGCCGCCGGTGAGCGCCAAAGTCGGCGCTCCGCTGGGCGCGTTGACTACGCCAATGTCCTTCATGAACACGCCGCGCTTGAAGCCGGTGCCAACTGCCTTGGAGAACGCCTCCTTGGCGGCGAACCTTTTGGCATAGGTGCCCGCCTGCGTGTGCGGGCGACGCGCGGCCTTGGCGTTCTCGATATCGGTGAAGCTGCGCTGCTTGAAGCGATCACCCCACCGGTCGAGCGAATTCTGGATCCGTTCGATATTGCACAGGTCTGATCCGAGGCCGATGATCATAATGCCCTCCGGCTTGCGCCGGTGCGCTGCCACATCCGTGGCAGCTCGGCACCAGCCCGACTCCCCCGCCCAACCACCCGATAGGGTTTCCATTCAGAATATCGGGTGGTTGGGCGGGGGAGTCGGGCCGGAACCGCAGCAATGGCGGATGCCTTTACGCAGCGAGCGGGAGCGAGCGTAATCATCTGGCCAGATCCATCAATTCGCGCATCTTGAGCACGGCTGGCTCCAACCCGTCGAAAATAGCCTCGCCGATAAGATAATGCCCGATATTCAGCTCAGCGAGTTGCGGGATGGCGGCGATGGGCTGGACGTTGTCATACGTAAGTCCATGCCCGGCATGCGGCTCGATGCCGTTTTTCGCGGCGAGCGCGGCCATGTCGGCAATGCGCTTCAATTCGCGTGAGATGCGCTCCTGATCGCCGTCCAGCATAGCGTGCGCATATTCGCCTGTGTGAAATTCCACCACCGGCACGCCCATTTGCAGCGCGCTGTCGAGTTGGCGCTCGCTCGCTTCGATAAACAGTGAGACGCGAATGCCTGCATGTTTCAGCTGCGAGATGATAGGCTGGAGGTGGTTGTGCTGTCCTGCCGCATCCAATCCGCCTTCGGTTGTGCGCTCCTCGCGCTTTTCCGGCACGATACAGGCGGCGTGCGGCTGGTGGGCGAGGGCGATGGCGAGCATCTCGTCAGTCGCGGCCATCTCAAGATTGAGCGGCAGGTCGGTCGCCTCTTGAATGCGGCGCAAGTCTTCATCGCGGATATGGCGGCGATCTTCGCGCAAATGTGCTGTGATGCCGTCACCCCCGCACGCCGCCACGATCTGCGCCGCGCGCACCGGATCGGGATGATCGCCGCCGCGCGCATTACGAATGGTGGCGACGTGATCGATATTCACACCAAGGCGGAGGTATTTGCTCATGGCTCTATGTCCGGCTCCCCGGCTTGGTGATCGGGATCGCGGCCAGCGCTTCCGGCACTTCGCCTGCGGCATAGGTCGGGAAATCGATGTCGATCAGCGGGAAGAACGGCACGCCGAGGTCTGCGGTGCCGTTGGAGCGATCGACCAATGCAACTTCGGCTAGCACTTCGCCGCCTTCGCGCCCCACCGCTTCAATCGCCTCGCGGCTGGAGAGGCCAGTGGTGACGACATCTTCCACCATCAGCACTTTTGCACCCGGCTCGAGAGCGAAGCCCCGACGCAGGTGGAAGGTGCCTTCGGGCCGTTCGAGGAACATTGCATCAAGGTTCAGTGTGCGGCCCATTTCGTGGCCGATGATGATGCCGCCCATCGCCGGACTGATAACTGCATCGAGCGAATCAAGGATGTCGCCGGGAATGCGTTCTGCCAATGCTTCGGCAAGCCGTGCGGCGCGGTGCGGGTTCATCAAAACCCGCGCGCATTGCAGGTAATGCCCGCTGTGGCGGCCTGAAGAGAGCTTGAAATGGCCTTCAAGCAAGGCTCCGCTATGGCGAAATTCGTCGAGCACTTCGTCCTGTGTCATGGCCAATCGGGCTAAGCCTTTCGCGTTACGAACAGTTCAGGGACCAAGGGATGCATGGACCCTGTCGAAAAAAGTCCCTAGATGCGGTTGAGGCATCGGGCAAGCGTGGGTATATGCGCGCCAGACTCAGCCTGTTGTGGCTGCCGGGCAGTGTGTCCGGGTTGTAAAAACGGAAAGCATCGAAACTATGAATTTCGGCGAAATCGCCCGCAACAAGCTCAACTTCCTGACCATGCTGCTCGCGGCCTTTACGGTAGCTATCGTGCCGGCAGGTGCAGCAGCGCAGGAAATTTCTGAACCAGCGTCCACGGTCGATGCTGCTGAGGTCGAGGCCGGAAGCGTTGCCGAGGGTGAAGCAGTCCTCGAAGAGGCTGGTGGCTTTGAACATTTCGGTCCGGACCGCATTCTCGGGCAGCCGACTTCATCAGAAGAAGACATGCTCGCGTCCATGACCTTTCAGGATCAGTATACGGCCAACGGTGAATATGCGCTGTGGATGCACGATGCGATCCTGATGCCGATTATCGTCGTTATCAGCCTTTTTGTGCTCGGTCTGCTGTTGTGGGTAGTTGCCCGCTATCGCAGATCCGCCAATCAGGTGCCGTCCAAAACCAGCCACAACACGCTGATTGAAATTGTCTGGACGGTGATCCCCGTGCTGATCCTTGTCGTGATCGCGGTGCCTTCGATCAGCCTGCTGGCCAAGCAATATCAGTCTCCGCCCGAAGACGCGATCACCATCAAGGCCAATGGCTACCAATGGTATTGGGGCTATGAATATGTCGACAATGGCGGCTTCGAAGTGATTTCGAACATGCTGGATGAAAGCGAAGCGCTGGATGCCGGTGAACCGCACCAGCTCGCCGTGGACAACCGCATGGTTGTGCCGGTCGGTGTGCCGATCCGCCTGCAAACATTCGGCTCGGATGTGATCCACTCTTTCGGCATTCCCTCGCTCTGGTTCAAGCTGGACGCGGTGCCTGGCCGCATCAATGAGAAGATCCTCACGATTGAAGAGGAAGGCATCTATTACGGCCAGTGCATGGAATTGTGCGGCGCGCGCCATGGCTACATGCCAATCGCCATCGAGGCGCGCAGCATGGAAGATTACAACGCCTGGGTGGCGATGCAGCCCGGCGGCATGACTCGCGCTCAGATCGAGGCGGAAGAAGCCTCTGCTGCGGCGGAAGATGCCGCATCTGCCGAGGATGCCGCTGAAGCTGGTGACGATGCCGGTGTCGACGAAGCCGAGGCCGCCGAGGCTGAAGCTGCCTGAAACGCTGCCGCCTGATTTTTTTGAACGACGAATATAGAAAACAAGGTCCACGATATTATGGCCACCACCGCTGAAGGTTTCGACGCCCACCACGAAGACCACGCCGCGCATGATCACGGTGATCACAAGCCCGGCTTCTTCGCTCGCTGGTTCATGTCGACCAACCACAAAGACATCGGCACGCTTTATCTGATCTTCGCGATTGTCGCGGGTATCATAGGCGGCGCCATTTCTGGCCTGATGCGCTGGGAATTGGCAGAGCCGGGCCTCCAAATCATGGGCCAGGTCGTGAACTTCATGGGCGGCGATGGATCGTCCTTCGATCAGCAAGGTCATATGTGGAATGTGCTTATTACGGCGCACGGCCTGATCATGGTGTTCTTTATGGTCATGCCCGCCATGATCGGCGGCTTTGGCAATTGGTTCGTCCCGCTGATGATCGGCGCGCCGGATATGGCTTTTCCGCGCATGAACAACATCAGCTTTTGGCTGACCGTCGCGGGCTTCCTCTCCTTGCTCTTCTCCTTGTTCGTGCCCGGCGGTGTGGGTATGGGAGCCGGCACCGGCTGGACCGTCTATGCCCCGCTTTCGACGAGCGGCTCGGTCGGGCCAGCGGTCGATTTCGCGATATTCTCGCTCCACCTTGCGGGCGCAGGCTCGATCCTTGGTGCGACCAACTTCATCACCACGATCTTCAACATGCGTGCGCCGGGCATGACCCTGCACAAAATGCCGCTGTTCGTCTGGTCTGTGCTGGTCACTGCTTTCCTGCTGCTTCTCGCTCTGCCGGTTCTGGCGGCGGCGATCACCATGCTGATTACGGACCGTAACTTCGGCACGACCTTCTTCGATCCCGCCGGTGGCGGCGATCCGCTTCTTTACCAGCACCTGTTCTGGTTCTTCGGTCATCCGGAGGTCTACATCATGATTCTGCCTGGCTTCGGCATGATCAGCCAGATCGTGGCGACGTTCAGCCGCAAGCCGGTGTTCGGCTATCTCGGCATGGCCTACGCCATGGTTGCAATCGGCGTCGTTGGCTTCATCGTGTGGGCGCACCACATGTATACCGTCGGCCTCGACGTAAATACGAAGATGTATTTCACTGCGGCGACGATGGTGATTGCAGTGCCAACAGGCATCAAGATCTTCAGCTGGATTGCTACCATGTGGGGCGGCTCTATCGAGTTCAAGTCACCGATGGTGTGGGCGATGGGCTTCATCTTCCTGTTCACTGTCGGCGGCGTGACCGGCGTTGTGCTGGCCAATGGCGGTATCGACGACAATCTGCACGACACCTATTACGTGGTGGCTCACTTCCACTACGTGCTGTCGATGGGCGCTGTGTTCTCACTCTTCGCGGGCTTCTATTATTGGTTCCCGAAGATGAGCGGCCGCTGGCACTCCGAATTCCTCAGCCATGTGCATTTCTGGCTGTTCTTCATCGGTGTGAACGTGATCTTCTTCCCGCAGCACTTCCTTGGCTTGCAGGGCATGGCACGGCGCTATCCTGATTACACTGCGGCGTTCGAATACTGGAACCAGTTCTCCAGCTACGGCTACGTCATCATGGCCGGTTCGATGGTGATCTTCTTCGCGAACATTGGATACGCGCTGTTCGCCGGAAGGCGCGCCGAAGGGAATTACTGGGGTGAAGGTGCAACGACGTTGGAATGGAGCCTTTCCAGCCCGCCGCCGTTCCACCAGTTTGAAACGCTGCCGGTGATTGAAGATCATCACAATGCCGACGATCACATCAGCGCGAAGCCGGCGACCGCCTGACGGCCCGCCTCTCGCCTGAGACACGAACAAGGGAGGGGCGCGCCGGGAACGGAAGCGCCCCTTCGTACAAAGACAGGATTATGACTGCCATTACCGCCCCGAACGCCAGTGAAGTCGATGAGACTGCCATCGCCGTGAGCCCCGTGGCCGCGCCGATCACCTCCTCGCCTGTATCTGGCATGATTGCGGACTGGCGCGATTTCTTTGCGCTGACCAAGCCCAAGGTCATGCGTCTGGTGGTGTTTACCGCGCTGTGCGGCCTGCTGGCTGCCCCCGGCAACATCCACCCCGTCATCGGTTTCACGGCCATTTTGTGTATTGCGCTGGCCGCTGGAGGCGCGGGCGCGCTCAACCAGTGGTGGGAAGCTGATATCGATGCCAAGATGAAGCGCACCGCGCAGCGCCCGTTGCCAAGGGAATTGATGCGGCGCGATGATGCACGCGATTTTGGCCTGCTTCTGTCAGGCGCTTCGATTATGGTGATGGGCCTCGCGGTCCACTGGCTCGCCGCCGGCTTGCTGGCCTTCAGCATCTTCTTCTACGTCGTGATCTATACCATGTGGCTCAAACCGCGCACGCCGCAGAACATCGTCATCGGCGGCGCTGCCGGAGCATTTCCACCGCTGATTGGCTGGATCGCGGTGACTGGTGAGATCACGCTGATGCCGGTGCTGCTGTTCGCGATCATCTTCATGTGGACACCGCCGCATTTCTGGGCGCTCGCCCTGTGGGTGAAGCCTGATTATGCTGCCGCGAACATCCCGATGATGCCCAATGCCGCAGGTGAAGTGTCCACTCGTCGCCAGAGTCTAGTCTATTCTGTGCTCCTGTTGCCGCTCAGCCTGTCGCCGTGGTTTATAGGCGAAACCGGAGCGATCTACGGAATTTCGGCGCTCGTGCTGTCGACCATATTTCTCGCGCTTACCGTGCCTGTCGGCTTGCGCCGTGCAGTCGAAAATGATCCGATGAAGCCAGAGAAGAAGCTGTTCGCTTTTTCCATCCTCTATCTCTTCGTGCTGTTCGGCGCCTTGGTGCTGGACCGCGTGGTCGCCAATATGGGAATTTTCGCATGACGCCGCAGGAAGAAGAAGAATTCAAGCGCCGTCGTAAGGCCCGCAATCTCGTGATCGGCTTGGTCCTGCTGGGCTTTGTCGTGCTGTTTTACGCAATAACCATTGTCCGCATAGGTGAACAATGACCACTGCAACGCTGGATGATCGCAATCGCCGCACCATGCTGCTGGCATTTGGTGCAGCGCTCGCCATGCTCGGCCTCGGCTATGCCGCTGTGCCGCTGTATGATCTGTTCTGCCGGGCGACGGGCTTTGGCGGGACTACGCAGGTCGCCAGTGAAGCAGAGGCTTCGGCGGCTGAGCGTATGGCAGCGAGCGCGGGCGGCAGGAGCTTCTCGATTCGGTTCGACGCCAACACCGCGCGCGATATGCCATGGGACTTTCGCCCGACGCAGGTGACCGACACCGTGTCCATCGGCCAGCGCGACATGGCAACCTATATCGCCCGTAACAATTCCGATGAACCGATCACCGGGACGGCGACATTCAATGTCGAGCCGGAGCAGGCGGGCCGCTATTTCAACAAGATCCAGTGCTTCTGCTTTACCGAACAGACGCTGCAACCCGGCCAAGAAATCCGCATGCCCGTGCTCTATTTCGTGGACCCGGCTGTGCTGGACGACGAGAATATGCAGGATGTAGAGCAGATTACGCTCAGCTATACTTTCCACCGCGCGATTGAAAACGACGAACAGACAGAACAAGACAGCTAAGGCTCTGGACCCGCGTGCGCGTGGGCATTAAGGGCTGAGGCAAGACATCAAGGATCAGGACTAAATTATGGCCGGCGCCAAGAACCACGATTATCACATTCTCGATCCCGACATCTGGCCGCTGATCGGCGCGCTTTCTGCGCTGACCTCCGCAAGTGGCCTGGTGATGCTGATGCATGCGGACTTTTTCGGCGAAGGCTGGCGCATCGTTCTGGGGCTCGGCGTTGCTGGCCTGATCGCGACGTTCTTCGGCTGGTTCAGCAAGATCGTGAACGAAGCAGAGCGCGGCGATCATACGCCGGTTGTGCAGCTCCACATGCGGTACGGCATGATCCTGTTCATCGCTTCGGAGGTGATGTTCTTCGTTGGGTGGTTCTGGAGTTGGTTCGACTTTGCGCTGTTCCCGCAGCCCATTGAGTATTTGGGCGACGGTAGTTGGCAGAACGTGGTCGGACAGGACGGCGCGGCGGCGCTTTTGAGCTTCCCGCCCGAAGGCATCGACGTGCTCGATCCTTTCGCCCTGCCGCTGCTCAACACAATCATCCTGCTGTGTTCGGGTACTACGGTGACTTGGGCACACCACTGCCTGATCAATGGCGACCGTGAAGGGCTGAAGAAGGGTCTGTGGCTGACGATCGCGCTGGGCGTGCTGTTCTCCGCGATCCAGGCCTATGAATACAGCCATGCGAGTTTCGGCTTTGGCGGTGTGAATTATTCGAGCGCATTCTACATGGCGACCGGCTTCCACGGCTTCCACGTGCTGATCGGCACCATCTTTCTGGCCGTATGCCAGTTCCGCGTTTACAAGGGCCACTTCACCCCGCGCCAGCACTTCGGTTTTGAAGCGGCTGCGTGGTACTGGCACTTCGTTGACGTTGTGTGGTTGTTCCTTTTCATCTCCGTCTATGTCTGGGGTGGCTGGGGTGCTGAAGTCCATTAAGGCATATCGGTGAGCGACAATTCGCCCGAAACGAAAGGGCAGCCCGCCATAGGTGAGGCTGCCCTTTTCGCTATGTGCCCAAGATGCGGCGCGCGGACGCTGTTCGATGGCTGGATCAAATTTGCTGACAAATGCTCCGCCTGCGGTCTGGATTACGCAAGGTTCAATGTCGGTGATGGCCCGGCGGCATTTCTGACCATGGTGGTGGGCGCGATTGTGGTTGCGCTAGCGCTTTGGCTGCAACTGAGCGTGGAGCCGCCGTGGTGGGTCCATGCGCTACTGTGGGTGCCGCTCACTATCGCAGGCGTCATCGGCGGCTTGCGGCTGACGAAGGCGTGGCTGCTGGTGAGCGAGTATCGACGCGGGGCTGAAGAGCACCGGCATGATGGAAGTGACCTCTCATGAGTGCCCGCAAGATCCCGATCATCCCGACTGTTGTGGTGCTGGCCGCTGCCGCAATCATGGTGGCGCTGGGCGTGTGGCAGTTGGGGCGCTCGGATGAGAAAGCAGCGCTGATCGCGCAGTATGGGCGCGCGGCGCAATCAAGTGCGCCTCTCACGCTTCCGCTCAATGTAGATATTGAGGAGGCACTATTCCGTCCGGCGAGATACTCTTGCGATGCTCCCGGCGCCTGGCGCGGAATCTCTGCGCGCAATCGGAATGGGCAATCGGGTTATGGCCACTATGTGACCTGCGGCGCGGCGTCGGGTGGCGAGCTTGTCGAAGTCGGCATTGGCTGGTCACGCAATCCCGCACAGCCCGATTGGGACGGCGGCGTGATCAGCGGGCTGATCGGTCCGGGGGGAGAGCAAAGCTATATCCTGATCGCGGAAGAGGCGCAGGCAGACTTACAACCGCTGGCCCGCCCCGATCCTAACGACATGCCCAACAATCACCTCGCCTACGCGGGCCAATGGTTCTTCTTCGCGCTCACCGCGCTGGTGATCTACTGGCTCGCCATTCGCCGCCGCTGGCGGGAGGGCAATTGAGCCTTGAAGATGTGGTGGGGATCAAGATTGGGCCGTGGTGATTTCATTTTTGCGATCATCGCGCTGAACATCGCTTTCATTGCGGCGTTGTATTTTCTTTCAGGCGGCTTGTCTTTGACGCTGGATTTGGGAACGCGCTCAACACCAAGGTTTTGGGGCAGCGAACCTTGGATGCTGACCGCGCTCAAAATGGCATTCGATGTGGCATTTGCCTCGCTCTGCTACCGGCGACTGCAGGATGCAAACCATCCGGGATGGTATATGTTGGCATTAGTTGCGGCGCTTTTCGGATTGAGCGTGCTGCCGCTAGTTTCCGGTGTAGCTAGTCTCGTTGCAATTGCCGGCTTGGTGACGCTACTCGTGTTACCTCCGACAATAGGGCCCAATCGGTTTGGCGCAGACCCACGTGGATGGAAGTCGCCCGAACATTATCGTGAGCAGCAAGAGCGCCTTTCAAAAGGTGATTGAAATGCGCTGCGCCTAGTGCTTGCCGAGAGCGTGCCATCCATCTAACCCGCGCGGTCATGAAATATGTCTCTACCCGTGGCGGCGCAGCCAATGCAGATTCTGGGCTCGATTTCGAAGGCGTTACGCTGGCCGGCCTCGCGCCGGATGGCGGGCTGTATATTCCCGAAAGCTGGCCGCGCTTTTCCGCTGATGAGATCGCCGCGATGGCGGGCCTTCCCTATGCCGAGCTGGCGGTGCGGATCATGGCGCCATTCACTGCCGGATCGCTGAGTGAGGATGAGCTGCGCGGGCTGTGCAACGCGGCCTATGGAACCTTCGCGCATGATGCTGTCACGCCGCTCACCCAATTCGACCAGCAGCATTGGTTGCTCGAGCTGTTCCACGGCCCCACGCTCGCGTTCAAGGATGTCGCGCTGCAATTGCTTGGCCGCCTGTTCGAGCATTTTCTCCGCAAGAGCGATGACCACCTGACAATCGTTGGCGCGACCAGCGGCGATACAGGTAGCGCCGCGATTGATGCCGTTGCGGGACGAGAGCGCGTGGATATCTTCATGCTCCATCCGGCAGGTCGGGTCAGCGATGTGCAGCGCCGCCAGATGACCACAGTGCTCGCGCGCAACGTCCACAATATCGCTATCGACGGCAGTTTTGACGATGCCCAGGCCATGGTCAAACGCATGTTCACCGATGCCGCGATGACGGGCAAATACCGCATCACCGCGGTCAATTCGATCAATTGGGCGCGGTTGATGGCGCAGGTCGTCTATTACTTCGCCGCCGCGCTGCAATTGGGCGCGCCGCAGCGCAAGGTCGCTTTCTCGGTGCCAACGGGCAATTTCGGCGATGTGTTCGCTGGCTATGTTGCGGCGCGCATGGGCTTGCCGATCGAGCGGTTGATCGTTGCCACGAACGTTAACGACATCCTCCATCGCGCGCTTTCCAGCGGCGATTATTCGGCAGGCAGCGTGACCCCCACCGACGCGCCGAGCATGGATATACAGGTCAGTTCCAATTTCGAGCGCCTGCTGTTCGATGTGGGTGGCCGCAATGGCTCTGCCATGGCCGAGCAGATGCGCGAATTTGAAGCGAGCAAGACCATGCAGCTCAGCAACAGCCAGCGCGAAGGGGCGGCTGCCAGCTTTACCAGCGCGCGCGCTACGCCAGAGGACATGACCCGCGCGATGGCCTATGCCGCAGACCGCTATGGCGAGATCATCGACCCGCACACCGCCATCGGCCTGCACGCGGCGCGCGCAGCGCAGATCGATGCAGAAACGCCGATTGTCACGCTGGCCACAGCCCATCCGGCCAAATTCCCCGACGCGGTTAAACGTGCCACCGGCACTGTGCCCGAATTGCCCGCGCGCGTGGGTGATCTGTTCGAGCGTGAAGAGCGCTATGACAGCCTGCCCGGCACCTATGATGCGGTGAGCGAATACGTGGCGCAGCGCGCGACCAAGAGCAGCTGATGGCAAGGCTCGCCGCCTCGCCACTCGTGATGGAAGGCTCTGCCTGGGCTGATTACGGACTGATCGACAGCGGCGATGGCCGCAAGCTTGAACGTTATGGCCCATACCGCTTCATCCGCCCCGAACCGCAAGCCATGTGGGCACCGCGCCTGAGCGAGGCTGAATGGCAGGCGCATGGCGAATTCATTCCCGGCAGTGATGAAGATGGGGGCGGGCGCTGGCATTTCACCGGCGATGTGCCGGAATCGGGCTGGGAAATGGCGTGGAATGAAGCGCGCTTTACCGCGCAGTGCACGCCCTTCCGCCATCTCGGTTTCTTTCCCGACATGGCTCCGGTGTGGGACTGGATGAGAGAGCGGCTTAGTGATCCTCCCCAAAATGGGGAGGGGGACCATGCGCAGCATGGTGGAGGGGCAAGCTCCGACAGTGCCCCTCCACCGCCTGCAGCGGTCCCCCTCCCGCAAGGGGGCGGATATGAAACGCTCAATCTGTTCGGCTATACCGGTGTTGGCTCACTGGCACTGAGCCGTCATGGCCGTGTCACCCATGTCGATGCGAGCAAGAAATCCGTGGCGCAGGCGCGTGACAATGCGGCTTTGTCCGGCATGGAAGAGCGGCCCATCCGCTGGCTCATCGACGACGCAGCAAAATTTACCGCGCGCGAAGTGCGGCGGGAGAACCGCTATGACGGGATCATTCTCGATCCGCCAAAATTCGGTCGCGGCCCGAAGAACGAGACGTGGCGGCTGGAAGAAAGCCTGCCCGGACTAATAGCCGATTGCCGTCAACTACTCGATGGTGACAGCCGCTTCCTGTTCCTCACCGTTTACGCTGTGCGCATGAGCGCGCTGGCGATTGGCGGGCTGGTGGCAGATGCCTTTGCGGACCTGCCCGGCACCGTCGAATGCGGAGAGCTGGCGGTGCGCGAGGAAGGCGAGGGCGGTAGGCTGCTGCCCACCGCCATCTTTGCGCGATGGCGCAGCGATTAATCCATACCGCGCAGATCGGTCAGGAAGGCCCTGATCCGCGCTGCGTTGTAGCCGACATCGCTCACACCGACGCGGCTGACCGAGCGCATATCGACGCGTGTGCTGCCATCTTCAACCGGGGTCACTTCGACCACCACGTCATCATAAAAGCGCACGTAACCTGCGGTTGCCGTGGCCTCCAGCGTGCCCGCTTCTGGATCGGCGGAAGCGATTTCCCAACCGCGTGTCTCTGCCAGAGCGCGCGCATTGGCGAGCACTTCGACCGGTGGCTTGTCGATCACCATGGGGCGAATGTCACCATAGGCTTCCTCGTGATAAGCGCGCCATTCTTCCTGCGTGAATGGTCCAGTGCTGACGGGCTCGACATCGAGCGTCGTAAACTGCGGCAAGTCGTTCAGGTCGGTGGTGATGTCGTGGATCGGCGGAACTTCGCCAGCGGGCAGGATCAGCATCGCATATTGCGCGACGAGCAATGCGGCGGAGAGGGCAAAGCCCAGCGCCAGTTTCGCAATATGCCCGGTCTTGCGCCACAGGGCGAAGCCAAGACCGATCAGGCCGATGATCGCCAGCGCCCGCGCCGGGTTCACCGCAAGGTAAAACGGCGCAAAGCCAGCCAGCTTGTCGATGATGTCAAAGCGTGCGAGCGTTGCTGCGACCAGCACGATAACAATGGCAATCAGCGCGCCGCCAAGCACGAAATTGCCGATCCATTTGGCGGCCTTTGCTGCGGCGCGTGCTCTTTTGGACGTGGCTTCTGCGGTGGTATTCGTCTCGGGCGTTGCGTTCACGAGCTGCTCCCTATTGGTTCTTGCGTTGGCAATGCTCGCAAGCACCCCTGCACGTCAACATATACGCGCGAGACCTCCTTTCGCTCCAGCTTGCCAATTGGGGCGCTCGCTGCCAAAGCCCGCCGACCATGGCAGACAGCCTTTATCTTGAGCTCGCCGATTTCGAGCATGATGTGCACACTGGCATCTATTCCGAGGAAACCGGAAAGCCGCAGCCGCTGCGCTTCACCGTGCGCGCGAAGTTGAAGGCCAGACCTTTCTACGAGGCGGATACGCCGCTCGAGGAAAGCAAGAACTACATGGATTTGAAGTTCGCCTGTTCCGATGGATTGGGCGATCGCCATTACAAGCTGATTGAGGCCGTGGCGGACCATGTGTGCGAAACCCTGTTCCTGCAGGATACGCGGATCGAACAGGTGCAGGTGAAGATCGTCAAGCTGGCGCTAAGCGAAGCGAATGAGCAGATCGGCATCACGCTGACGCGCGAGCGCAAGTGAGCGAGTTGACCTTCATCAGAGCTCGGAAGCTTCCCGCCGAGCCGCTTGATGCATCTACTCATTTCCACGTCGAAATCGTGCCGCTAATTCGCGATACATTGGCGGAAGTTTCTGAGCTTGTTGTCTGGTTCTCAGCGGCCGATCACACACATGCTGCGTGGCGGCTGGCAGCGATTCAGGAACTTGCTCGCGAGGCCTCGCCGAAACGGGTAAACGCGATTGTAGGGGACGAGGGAGACGCGCTTTGGCCAACGAGCGCATTTCTGAAACGTGCAGAGGGCGTGACTGGTCAGGTTTTCACTCTGGCCTAGACGCGCGGACGCGCCCTTGTCACAGTGCAAGCAATGGTCAAGGTTCCTCCTCTCACTGACACATTCAACCGGCGCATTTCCTATCTGCGGCTGTCGGTAACCGACCGCTGCGACCTGCGCTGCGCCTATTGCATGCCCGAGCGGATGCAATTTCTGCCCAAGGCCGAAGTGCTTAGCCTCGAGGAGCTGTATCAGCTGGCGCTGGAGTTCATCGCACGCGGCGTGACCAAAATCCGCCTGACCGGAGGGGAACCGCTGGTACGGCGCGATGTAATCGACTTGGTGCGGGCACTCGGGCGCAAGCTGGGCGATGGGCTGGACGAACTGACGCTGACCACCAATGGCACGCAATTGGCCGAATATGCGCAGCCGCTGTTCGATGCAGGCGTGCGCCGGGTGAATGTCAGCATCGACACACTGGATGCTGCGCTATTCGAACGGCTCACCCGCCGCGACCGACTGGCACAGGTGCTGGACGGCATTGCCGCTGCCAAGGATGCCGGATTGCAGGTCAAGATCAACACGGTCGCGCTCAAGGGCCTCAACGAGAATGAAATACCCCGTCTGGTCGAATGGGCGCATGGCGAAGGCCACGATTTGACACTCATCGAAGTCATGCCGCTCGGCGAAGTGGATGGTGAGCGGGTCGATCATTACCTGCCGCTACCCGCTGCGCGCGACAGGCTGGAAGAACGCTTCGTCTTGCACGACATTGGCGACAGCACTGGTGGGCCTGCGCGCTATGCGCGGGTTGCCGAGACTGGCGGACGATTGGGATTCATCTCTCCGCTCACCAACAATTTCTGCGCGAGTTGCAACCGCATCCGGGTGACCGCGACCGGCCAGCTCTATGCCTGCCTTGGCGGCGCAGAGAAGGTCGATTTGCGCGCTGCATTGCGCTCCGATGCGCCGGGCGCCAATGTCGCTGCTGCACTGGATGAAGCCATGCGCATCAAGCCGGAGCGGCATCATTTCGCCATCGCTGAAGGCGCAGCACCTGCGCAGCCACGGCATATGTCAGTCACCGGAGGGTAATTGTGGTCACGCTGATTTTCCTCGGCAAACTCGCAGATCTTGCAGGCGAGGACACACGCGAGGTGGCCGCACCGCTCGACTGGGACGGGCTGCTCGCGCTGTGCGATACGCCGCTTGCCGACGAGATTTCAGGCGAGCGGGTGAAAATCGCGCTCGACGGAGACGTGCTGGCGGACAAGACCACGCTTGCTGCCCTGGCAGGTTCGGAAGTCGCGCTTCTTCCGCCGGTTAGCGGGGGCTGAGATGGCGATCAGCGTGCAACTGCTCGATACGCCGTTCAATCCCGGCGCGCTGGTCGGGCCGTTCACCAATGCGCATCCCGGCCTTGGCGGTGTTTGCACGTTCGTAGGCGAGGTCCGTGGAGGCAATGGCGTCGAAGCGCTCGAACTGACCCATTACGAACTCATGACCCGGCCCGGCATGAAGAAGTTGGCGTCGCTGGCTGCACAGCGCTTCGGCCTGATGGGCCTGTTGATGGTTCATCGCACCGGCGTGATGCATCCGGGCGAGCCCATCGTCCTCGTCTCCGCTTGCGCGCAGCACCGGCGCGGGGCCATCGACGCGGTTGATTTTTGCATGGATCATTTGAAGGCAAGGAGCTGGTTCTGGAAGCGTGAGAAGCGCAGCGGTGCTGGACCAAATGGGGGTTGGCACTGGATTGAACCGCGCGCGGACGATCACACCGATCTGGCGCGTTGGCAGTGAGCACCTCGCACAGTTTGCGCGAAATCAATGCAGCGCCGGGCGAATCGAATTAGTCGAGTTTCAATCGGAAGAGATTTAAAAGCTCTCCCGAATTTGTCTGAGCCGGATTTTCGGTAAGGGGATAAGCCGACTCAGCCAGCAGACCCCGATTTATGGGGGGCGCGGGGTCGAGCCAATCGATCCCGTGCATTTTTCTGTCAAATTGACGCCGTCAGCCGCCGATGGCCGCGAGAAGTTCGGCTATCAGTGCGTTTTCCTGCTCGACCAATTGTATGATCTCGCTGCGCGCGTCTTCAACCGGGGCGATGGCCTCTCCGGCGTTGGATGTCTCAATATAGACGCGGTCCAGATCGGCGAGCGCAACCATCGCCAAGCTGCGGCGCGCTTCCAGATCGGCAATTGCTACCTGCGCTACAGCCCATGCCTCGTTGCCTGTGTTGGCTCCGCTAGCGGCCATCGCCTGACGGCGCGCGGCTGGTGCTGCGGCGAGAAATTCGGCATGGCTTGCGCGCGCTTGCACAGCGAGCTGTTCGACTCGGTCCAGCGTTTCCCCCCCGGGTGCGGCAGGGACATAGGGCTGCGCAGGCGTAACGGCCATGGTGCCCGTCCATCGCTCCGAATCGCGGATGGCAAGCGAAGGATAATCTTCGGCAGAGCTGGCGCAGGCTGAAAGCGTTGCGCAGGACAGGCAAAGGACAAGGAAACGGGCTTGCATCGTCATGCCTTCGCCCTACATCGCAAAGTAAGTGTGATCCAGCGTTCAAATGACCGCTTTTCGCGCTTGCAAGTAGTTGACAGTCACGGGCGCTCAGCTTAATGGCTGCGTTCTTCGCGGTGCCCTTTGGGGCGCCCTTTTTGTTGTTGCTCTGAAACTGGCCCGGAATTGCTCGGGCAAAGTCTAGGCGTAAGAACACCAGATAAACGGATTATAGCACCATGTTCGCAGTAGTGCGCACGGGCGGCAAGCAGTATCGCGTCGCCGCAGGAGACAAGATTGCGGTTGAGAAACTGGCTGGTGAAGCCGGTGAAACAATCGTGTTGGATGATATTCTCATGGCCGGCGAAGGCGCCGACCTTGCAGACGCCGCCAAGGTCACAGTTTCGGCTGAGGTTATTGCCCAGGCCAAATCTGAGAAGGTGACGGTTTTCAAGAAGCGTCGCCGTCACAACTATCGTCGCAAGAACGGTCATCGCCAGCAGATGACTCTGCTGCGCATCACGGCTGTTGGCGAAGGCAAGAAAGCTCCGGCCAAGAAGGCCGCCGCTCCGAAGAAGGATACTTCTGAAGAGAAGGCTGCACCGGCAACGCACAAGGCTGCACCCGCCAAGGAAGCTGCAGGCTCGGCCAAGAAGGCTCCGGCAAAGAAGGCCGCTCCCAAGAAGGAAGCTGCTGCCAAGAAGCCCGCTGCCACCAAGAAGAGCGCCGCTAAGTCGGCCGACAAGGAATAATCCGGGCAACCGGATGCATACGGAGTAAAAGACAATGGCACATAAAAAAGCTGGTGGCTCATCGCGTAACGGTCGCGACTCAGCTGGCCGTCGCCTCGGTGTGAAGAAGTTTGGCAGCCAGGAAGTGATTCCGGGCAACATTATCGTGCGCCAGCGCGGCACGAAGTTCTATCCCGGTGCCAATGTTGGCATGGGCAAGGACCACACGCTGTTCGCGCTCGAAGGCGGCCGAGTCCGCTTTCATGATGGCAAGCTCGGCCGCAAATACGTCTCGGTCGACGCGATGGCGGAAGCCGCCGAATAATCGGATGATTCGATACAGGGGTCATCCACCGGGATGGCCCCTTTCGGACCTTTGAAATTTCCGAAAAGTTGGAAGGAGATGGGGCCGCCCCGTCTCCTTTTTTGATTCTCTTTCCTCGTTTTGACATGTCGGTGGCCCAAAGGAGGAGGGCACCCGGCTCTTGAGGAGAAGCTTCGATGTTCATGCGTAGCGATCGGCTGTTCTTACGGCCCATATTCCCCGAAGATTGGCGCGGCGTTTATGTCGGCATTGCGGTGGAGAGCATTGTGCGCAATCTGGCGCGCGCTCCGTGGCCATATGCCAAACGCGATGCGCAGGAATTCTGCGAGCGCGCCCGCTTTGGCGAAGGCCACCGCTTTGCGATTACTGCACCTGAGGAGAAGGGCGCACCGCTGGTCGGGCTGATCGGTATTGATCCGACATCAGATGACGGTGTGGAGCTGGGCTATTGGATTGGCGAAGCCTGGCAGGGCCGCGGCTTCGCCACTGAGGCAGGACGCGCTGTGCTTGCCATCACCGACGCGCTGAACATCGAAAGCGTGGAAGCGGGGCACTTTCTGGACAACCCCGCCAGCGGGCACGTGCTGCGCAAGCTCGGCTTTGACGAGACTGGCGAGATTCGCCAGACGGCTTGTTCTGGCAGAGGCGGAGCAAGCGTTCCCACGCGGCGCTACATCCGTCAGTCAGGGCAGATGTCGGAAAGCGACCAACCCGCTGCCGCCTGAGAAATCAGGTGGTGGCGGGGCCGCCTTCGCGCACGGTGGGCGAGGGACCGATGGTCGCGTACTCATCTTCCCACTGCGCAATCAAATGGCTGTCGTCATGGTCCCATGGATGGAAACCGGGGCGAAAATAGCCAAGCCATGATGGCAGGATTTTGCGCAAGATACCGGGCCTGCCGGTCAGATAGGCAAACAGCCGCCATTTGGCGCGCCAGCCAGTGATGCCATCCTGCGCCATCAGTTCCACCGCATCGGTCGTGCGGTTTCTGAGGAAGCGGAAGGTCACCAATACCATAATGATTGAACGCATGCGCCAGCGCTTGAATGCCGACCAGTCACGCGTGGCGTGAAGCCAAGTGTCATAACCCACCGCCTTGTGCTCGATCTCCTCAACCGCGTGCCACAGCCACAGTTGGGGATCGCCTATGCCCGCCGTCGCGAGTGTGTGCGGAGCTTTGAGGAATTGGTGCGCGAAGATGGCGGTGAAATGTTCGAGCGCGCAGGTGATGACCAATTGCACGATCGGCGGCGCGTTTTGTGTGTCCCCCACCAGGCTCTTCACCCGTGCATCGATATTGGTGAGGTCGTAACCAGCCTCTTCCACCGCGCGGTTAAAGGCGATGTGCTCGCGCGAATGGTTCACTTCCTGACGGATAAAATCGCGGATTTCGGCGGCCAGTTTCTCAGGCACGCCTGCGCGGTGCGCCTTTACGGCATCGATGAACATCGCCTCTCCACGCGGGAAGCTGGCCGACAGTGCAGCGAACCACGCAGCAGCGACCGGATCGACACCGCGCTCACGCTTTTCACTGCGATTGAAGCGCCGGTCCCGTACTGTCAGGGAATGGTCGTCGGGCGAGCCTGCTTGCCAGTGAGGTTGCGCGGTCATAACATCATCCAATAGTCAGTCTTGTGTCCCGTCAGCCTCAAAAATGTGCAGAACTAACACCGATGTCAATAAGAAATCCATATTCATGTCAGTGAGGAAGCGCCTCAGCCCAGAAGAAAGCCGCGCTGCTGCGTTGGAAGCCGCGCGCGCCTTGCTGATCGAGGCGGGCCCGCAAGCCGTTACGCTGAAGGCTGTTGCTGCGCAAGTCGGGCGTACCCACGCCAATTTGCTGCACCACTTCGGCAGCGCTGCAGGCCTGCAAAAGGAGCTGGCGGCGCATTTGGCGGCGACCGTATGCGCTTCAATCGGGGAAGCTGTGCTGGCGACGCGCGCAGGGATCGGGTCCCCGCGCGAAGTGGTGGACCTGACCTTTGATGCTTTCGGACGCGAAGGCGGAGGTTCGCTGGCGAGCTGGATGCTGGCGTCGGGCAATGAAGATGCGCTCGACCCGATTATCGAGACGATTCACACGCTCGTCCATGATCTGCATCCCGAAGAATCGCATTCGAGCGGCGATATGGCCATGCATGAAACCACGCTAACTCTGGTCCTGCTCGCGCTCGGCGATGCGTTGCTGGGTGAGCAATTGGCCGAATCGCTATCGGTGGATCGCACTGCATCGCGCGACCGGGCAGAGGAAATGCTGGTAGCCGCTTTCGCCAGGAATGGCGTGGACGTTTAGTCGCTCTCGGCGGAGAGGCGCATCCAGCTGGGCGCCAGTTCTGCGGGAATGTTGTTTACCCGCAAATGATCGACTGCCAAGCCCAAGGCTGGATATTCCGCCTTGCGCCGCTTTTCCTGCGATTGCTCCAACGGAACGACGACCAGACGGCGATTGATCTTTTGCCGCCAATTCATCCGCGCGGTGTTTTCCTGCCCGATATAGCAGCCCTTGTCGAAACTGACGCCGTTGAGTTCAACCGCGTTGGTTTCCAGCCACAGGGTATCGCCCACCTCTGCGCGGCCTTCCGGTACTCCAAGCGAGAGGCGGTGAGCCCGGTAGGCATCATCGGCCGCGACATCGTCTGGCGAGACAGCGCCAAGGTGCCGATAGCCCAGCGCCGGCAGGCGCGGATCAGGAGCGAAGCTGTCCGCCGCGCTCTTGCTCCAGAACACCCCGAGCTCCGGTTCGACTCCGATGTCGATTTTGCGGCGCAGGCGATAAAGCGACAGGCGCTTGGCCAACTCTTCAGCGAACTCCGCTTCGCAATCGAGCAGCACATCTTTGCCATCGCCCCACACGAGCATATCGAACATCGTCTTGCCTTGCGCAGTCAATAGCGCGGTATAGGCAGGCAGGCTTCCGGCCACATCATTGGTCAGCAGGCCTTGCAGAAAGCCGTTCACATCCTCGGTCTCGTCCTGCGGAGAAACGCGCACCACGGCGCGGCTGGTCAATCGGCCCATTGTCATGGGTGACAGATAGGGCAGGGCGCGCCATAGGCAATGCCATGACGAAGATGATTACGATCCGCCGCCCCGATGATTGGCATGTCCATTTGCGTGATGGCGCGATGCTGGACAGCGTGGCGAGATACACCGCACGGCAATTCGCGCGGGCAATCGTGATGCCCAATCTCACTCCGCCGGTGACGAGCGTTGAGGCAGCGAGTGCCTATCGCGAGCGGATCATGGCGGCCCTGCCCGATGGCACGCCATTCACTCCGCTGATGACTTGCTATCTCACCGACAACACCGACAAGGAAGAGGTGCGGCGCGGGTTTGAAGCCGGGGTATTCACGGCGGCCAAGCTGTATCCTGCAGGCGCGACCACCAATTCGGACAGCGGTGTGACCGACGTTGCCAATATTCGCGGCGTGCTGGAAGTGATGGCAGAGATTGGCATGGTGTTGTGTGTGCATGGCGAAGTCACCAGCGATGATATCGATATCTTCGACCGCGAGGCTGTTTTTATCGAGCAGGTACTCAGCCCCCTGATCGCTGATCTGCCAGCACTGAAAGTGGTGTTTGAGCATATCACGACGCAGGATGCCGTGCGTTTTGTCGAATCAGCGCCTGCCAATGTCGCCGCCACGATCACGCCGCAGCACCTCCATCTCAATCGCAACGCCATGCTGGTTGGTGGGATGCGCCCCCATGCCTATTGCCTGCCCGTTGCCAAGCGCGAACTACACCGGCTGGCGCTGCGCCGCGCCGCAACCAGCGGATCGCCCAAATTTTTCCTCGGCACCGACAGCGCACCGCACACGCGCGATGCCAAGGAAAGCGCCTGCGGCTGCGCCGGTATTTTCAACGCGCCCTTCGCGCTTGAAAGCTACCTCGCCGTGTTTGAGGCCGAAGGCGCGCTGGAACATTTCGAGGGCTTTGCCAGCCTGCATGGGCCAGCATTTTACGGCCTGCCGGTGAATGAAGACACGATTACGCTGGAAAAGCGGGACTGCGATGTCCCCGAAACAATTCCCGCAGGCCGGGAGGATCTAGTGCCGTTTCATGCCGGGCAGATGCTTGGCTGGGCCTTCGTCGCTTAGGCGGGAACAGGCCGCGCGGCGCGGCTCTTGCGCCAGATGTCCCAACTGAACAGTGCCACGGCTAACCAGATGGCGATGAAGCAAGCGAACTGCACTGGCTTCATCTCTTCGCCGAACACGGTCAGTCCCAGCACGAAGATCATGGTCGGCGCGGCGAATTGCAGGAATCCGATAACCGTATAGGGCAGCGCGCGTGCGGCGCTGGCGAACAGCAGCAGCGGGATTGCGGTGACGAAACCCGCGCCCAGAATGCCCACGGTTTCAACAGTGTCGCGGCCCAATGCCGTGCCTCCGTTCGCCCAGTGGGTCCAGCCGAGATATACAAGGACCAGCGGGAGCAAGATCATCGCCTCAATGGTCAGCCCAACCAGAGGTCCGGCAGCCACCGTTTTGCGCAGCAGGCCGTAAATACCGAAGGACACAGCCAGTATCAGGCTCACCCAAAGCGTCGTCTGCGCGCCAAGTGCCAAGGCTCCCACGCCCAGCGCAGCCAGTCCCACAGCGGCCCATTGCCGGATGGAAAGAGCTTCTTTTAGAAACACCACGCCCATCACCATCATGACGATGGGAAGGATGTAGTATCCGAGGCTGGCGGCGTAGATGAAACCGTTCTGGATCGACCAGATATAGCCCAACCAGTTCAGCGCGATCATTGCTGCACTCAGCAACAGGGTCAGCAGGACGCGCCGCTGGAGGAGGCAGGCTCGCAATTCGCCACTTTTGCCGGTCAACCACACGAAGCCAAGGCAAATCGGCAGGGTGAACAGTGTGCGCCACGCCACGAATTCCACCGGCGGTACGTCTTTCACCATGACCAGATATAGTGGTAGCAAGCCCCAGATTAGGTGGGCCGTGAGGGCAAAGGACAAGGCCTTGCCGCGGCTGGTTTCGGGCGCATTGGTTGGCCCGATAGCTGGCCCGATTGTTGGCCCACTGGCAGACGGTCTCATGCCGCTCGCGCTAGGCGTTCAACCAGCTGTCGGCAAGCTCTGCTGGTGGTTGCGCACTATTCAGCCTCGTGGCGCTAATATCAGCCACAAGCTCCAGAAATAGAGAGTTTATTGGAATTCGGGCGACCTTCCCCTGTTGGGTCGCACCGGCTGCGCGGTCCTTCGGGTCGTGTTAGTGAGGGCC
>Ga0209121_10000888_pt1 | contig 32015 bp, 28 predicted proteins | sample Cruoilmetagenom3_FD_187292 | JGI IMG/M metagenome (GOLD analysis project Ga0209121, IMG submission 187292) | Oil polluted marine microbial communities from Coal Oil Point, Santa Barbara, California, USA - Sample 3 (SPAdes) (version 2) | ecosystem: Environmental > Aquatic > Marine > Oil seeps ...
GTATCTCATTTAGATATTCCTGTCATTGAAGTTAAAAGCGTTCAAGATGTAAAAGATGCTTATAGGTTTATTACTGAAGCACAAGAAGCAAAATCATTTGAAACAGCCTGCCTAGATTCAATCACAGAAATAGCACAAGTACTTCTCACACAATATAAGTCTGAAGAAAAAGACCCTAGACAAGCATACGGAAGATTAATTGATGACATGAGTTCATTGATTAGACAATTCCGTGACTTGAAAGGAAAGCATGTTTATTTCTCTGCAAAAATGACAAGAATGGAAGATGATTACACTGGTATCACTACATTCAAATCTATGATGCCTGGAAAAGCACTCGTAAATGATCTACCATTTTTCTTTGATGAAGTTTTTGCTCTAAGGATAGGTGCCGCTGAAGACAAATCAACTTTCAGATATATTCAAACTCAGCCTGATTTACAGTATGCGGCAAAGGATAGAAGTGGTAAACTTGATAAAATGGAAAGACCAGACTTAACTTTTATTTTTGATAAAATTCTAAAAAGAAATGATGAAAGTAAAGAGAAAGAAATAGAAAATAAAGAAGATCCTAAAGCCGAACAAAAAGAAAAGGCAGAACCAGAACCAGAAGAACAAAGCAAAAAGCAAGCATAAGAATCTGCGCCTCACTCATCGTGCAGATAAGATACCGACTGGCGTTACATACTGGTGGTTGGTCGGTATTATTTAAACCAGTATGACTATAGATGTATGGGGCCGCCGTCATGTTGGCAACCTTCCTCGATCAGTCTATAGCGGTTAATACACGCTAAGTATAATCCTGCCTCTCCCCTAACGAGGTAGGTGCAAATAAGGTAGCATATTCAGAGCTACTTAAATCTGAATGAAATAAAACTAAACCAAAACAAACAACGCAGGAATAGAAAAATGGCAGAATTAATTTTTAATGGCACAAACCAAGAAGCAATGGATGACTTTTCTGTAATCCCTGTTGGTTACTACAATGCCCAAGTAGTTAAGTCAGATGTTGTACCTACCAAAGCAAAAACTGGTACTCGTATGAACCTTCAATTCAAAATCATTGATGGTGATTACAAAGGTCGAATTATCTTTGCTGGCTATAACATCACAAACCCTAATGAAGTTGCAGTAGAGATTTCTCGCAAAGAAATCAAATCTCTTTGTGATGCAATTGGTAAGCCTGATGGGATTCGTGATACTACTGAATTGCATAACATTCCTTTGCAAATCAAATTGAAGATTGTTCCTGAAAATGGGCAGTATGCTGCAAAGAATGAAATTTCATTCTATGAACCTTATGAAGGCGTTTCTACTGGTTCAGAAGTCAGTGGTGAATTCATACAGGCAAGTGAAGGATCAGGCTCTACTAAGCCAGAATGGGCGCAATAATTAAACAGTAAGTTAACATAGGCAGGCTTTTAGTCTGCCTTTTTACTCTCTACAACAAGGGATTTTATCATGGCAGATATTGGAAGTTTCTTAGATAATGAAAAAACAAGGATAGTTGATTTAATTGATAAGACTAATACTACGGAAAGCTTGCCTAGACCTTACCTCGGAATGAGCCAATTAGGCGAAAATTGTGCACGGAAGTTATGGTTTTATTTTAGATGGACAGCCAAAGATAAGATTGATGGCAGAGTTAACAGAATTTTTACTACTGGTCATAATGCTGAAGCAGATATGATTAGAGATTTAGAGTCAATAGGCGTGAAAACTTGGGACACCCTCGACTCCCAAGCTGGCTTTCACGCTGTAAGCAACCATTGTCGCGGCCATTCTGACGGGATGGCTCTTGGTATTCCTGGGGCAGAAAAAACAACGCATTTATTAGAATTCAAAACTTCATCTGATAAGCTGTTTAAATTAGTTAAAAAGAATGGGGTTGAAAAAGAGAAATATATACACTTTTGCCAGATAATTCTATATATGCATTTTTCAAAAACGACAAGAGCGTTGTATTTAGTATACAATAAAAACACCTCTGAATATTATGCTGAAAGAGTGCACGCAAATAATGAGCTGGCCAAAGATTTAATATTCAAAGCTACCCTAATTATTGGCTCTGAAAATGTTGCCGATTTTATGAAGATTGGAAATGGCAGTCCATCATTCTATAAATGCAAATTCTGTAACTTTTCTAGTGTTTGTCATGGTCAAGAGAAAGCTTTGAAAAATTGTAGAACCTGCAAATATGCTGATGTTCTCGATGATGGCAAATGGGGCTGTAGTTTACACGAACTAGATGATGTTGCTACTGAGAACCAAGCCAAGGGTTGTGGCTCCCATGAATATCTTGAGTGTTTGGAGGAACTTTAGTATGAGACCTCAAAGCATATTGATAGACCAGAAATACCAATTAAATAACGGTGGATGGGCAATAGCAACAGAGTATATAAACTCAAAGAGGGTTCGTATAGTCACAGATACTGGTTATAAAACAACAGTTCGTGCCGACCAGATAAATAATGGCAATGTGCTTGACCCTTTTGCAAAAACAACATTTGGCATTGGGTATTTTGGCGAGAGGTTTCTGACTGGTAACTATACTAAAAAGGAGTTGTCACGCTGGAAGAAGATGTTCGAGCGATGTTACTCAAGTATTTATCTATTAGATCACCCAGAATGTGAAGGTTTATCAATTGATCCAGAGTGGCACAACTTCTCAAACTTTGTTGATTGGTCGAAAGAAAATTATGTTGAAGGATACCAGCTTGACAGAAACATTTTATCTTTTGGCAATAAGGTTTATGGCCCTAAAACCTGCATTTATGCCCCAAGAAAAATAGCTTATTTCTTTAATGGAAACGCCAAAAGTAGAGGTGAGTTATCTTTAGGGGTAAGCAATAGGACTGACTACAAAACAAATAGTTTTAGAGCATCAGGAACTAACAAATCGTTCAAGTCAGAGGAAGAGGCTAAAGCTGAATATTGGAGGGTAAAAAGAGGAAAGCTTGATGAGCTAATAAAAGAATTCCCCAAGTTTGAAGTTATATTGATTGATTGTTTTGATATGTTTAAAGAGAGGAACAATGAAGTATGACGATAGGTGGTATCAAGCAGAAGCTTCTGATTCTTTATTGGAAAGAGTGCTTGTACCAGATGTAAACCCTATAGCAGCAATTCCTACTGGAGCAGGTAAAACATACATTGCAGTTCTTTTTATAAGGAAGTTTTTAGAAGTTTATCCTGATAAAAAGATCATCGTTTTATCCCATGTTCTTGAGATAATACAGCAAAACTACAAGGCGCTTTATCAGCATTTTGGTGATGAGATTGCTGTTAACTCAGCTAAGATGAATCGTAGAGAAGCCGGGAAGATAACTGTTGCTGGTATTCAGTCTGTTTATAAAAATCCTGGACAGTTTGGTGATGTTGGTTTAATCATTGTTGATGAATGTCATTTGGTTGGTGAAGACAATGCCGGAATGTATAGAACATTTATAGCAAACTTCAAATGTCCTTGTGCTGGTCTTACTGCAACACCATTCAGGTCTCGTGGTTATCTGCATACAATGGAGAATGCTTTATTCACTGAGATTTCGTATGATCTGACTTCTACTGAAAATGTCAATAGGCTTATCAGTGAAGGCTACCTTTCAAAAATGTATTGCAGATCAACTAAAATGCAGATGGATACAAAAGGGATACCAAAACAAGGAGGCGATTTTAGCAATAAAGCATTGGATTTAAAATTTAATACTAATACTGTAACAGAAACTGCTTTAAACGAGGTTATTGAGATAGGTGGAAGTTATAAGAAATGGTTGATATTTGCCATAAGCATAGATCATGCCGAGCATATACAGGAATTTCTTAACGAGAATGGAATCAACACTGGTATTGTACATTCAAAAATGGATAGAGACCGTGAACAAACTCTTGACTGGTTTAGGGATGGTTTTTATAGAGGTATAGTAAGTGTAAATGCTTTAACGACTGGTTTGGATATTCCAGATGTTGATATGATTGTAATGTTAAGGCCAACTGATTCTCCAGTTGTTTATGCTCAATCTGCTGGTAGAGGTTTCAGGGTAGCAGAAGGAAAAGATCACTGTTTGGTGTTGGATTTTGCTAACAATGTTGCAACTCATGGCCCTATTGATAAAATAAGAGTTAGAGAAAAAGGAAAGAAAACTAAAGGTGAACCGATAACAAAAGTTTGTCCTAAATGCTCTCTTATAGTTCATCCAACTTGCAAAGTTTGCCCAGCTTGTTTAACTGAATTTATCTTCAAAGTAAAAATAGAAAACTCTGCATCTGATCTTGATATTATCAGTAAGAGCCAACAGTTTTGGGCCGATGTTGATTATATGAACGTCAAAAGGCACACAAAAAGAGGAAAGCCTGATTCTCTAAGAATTGATTTTACTTGTGGTTTAAGGCGTTATACTCAATGGGTTTCAGTAAGGTCTCCTAATTGGGATGCTTCACACGCTGCAAGGTATGCATTAAGAGAGTACTGTGATTTAGACGATGTTTTTCTTTTAACAGTAGATACAATACTAGGAATAAAAGATACATTTAAAGTTCCAAAAAGAATATATGTCGATGAAAGCGGCAAATGGCCTGAAATAATTAATAAGGAGTTTTGACATGAGAGCAATTTTCAGCTCTAAATTTCCACCAGTAAATTCAATTGCAAGAAGCATTGCTTTTAACTCATTGATAGTTAACAAAGGAAAAAAGATGTATTGTGATTTCTTGCCTCTAATGGAAAAGATGGGCTATTTTGATAATGAGTCTTGTTTTTCTATACATGATTTATACAAAGAGTTTGGCATTAATCCTTTTGGCGTGTTATCAAAAAGATATTTTTACTCAAAATACAAGAATGGAATAGTTGTTGGAGCAGGCTCTGGCGAGGATTGCATAGATATAATAGATAACCCAAATTGGCATTTGTTTGATCTTACAGATTTGAGGATGATTAATCAGGCAGTTAGTTATGAATGCGGGGTTGGAGAGTTCAATGTAACATCAACTAACGATGGAGATACAATCGTTGAAGTTTCAGATAAATACAAAGTTGAGTCTAAGGCCATAGAATTTGTTTCCATAGATAGCCTTAATTTTTCAAGATGCGATTTAATATCTATTGACGCAGAAGGATCAGGACTTGATGTTCTAGCAGGAGCAGTTGATACAATAACCAGACATAGCCCTGATATATTCGTATCAATTTATCATAACTGGCAAGAGTATTTGCTGATTATCCCAATGTTGTTTGATATGGGTTATGAAATTGACGTCATAAGAACACCAAACTTTATGCCGCAACAGCCACACTTAGATTTGACACTTTTGTGTAAAAAACCAAGAGAGGAAGTAATAGGATGAAATTTTATATAGCATCACCATTTTTTAATGATAGGCAAATTGAAATTGTCGAAGAAATAAAAAGAATCCTAGATAATAGAGGTTTTCATTATTTCTCCCCAAAAGATGATTGTGTTTTTGAAAACGGTAAAGGTATTGACTCAAGAGAGATATTTGATACAAACTGTAGAGAGATTGATGATGCTGATGGCATAATTGCTGTTACTGATGGCTCAGATGCCGGAACTATGTGGGAATGCGGATATGCTTATGAAAAAAGAAATGTAATTTACGTTTGGGTTGATTATATAGAAGGAAAAGACTTTAATATCATGCTTGCCCATTCAGCAAACGCAGTTGCGAAAGGTATGACAGAGCTTCGCACAATTCTTGATTTTGTTTTAAAGAATGGTCGCACGCCAAACAAAGAATACATAGGGAATATGAAATGACTGAAGAAATTAGTATGAAAAAGTACATAAAGATGATTTATCCATTGTCTTACATAATCAGGTACAGTAATGTTCCAAGGATCAAAGATGAGTCTGTTGCAGAACATAGCTTTTACGTCGCTGCAATTGTACAAAAACTGTATGAAGAATATTGTTTTGATCTAGGCAAAGCTTTGAATATGGCAATATCTCATGATATTATTGAAATTCATACTAATGATATTCCGCACTTGATAAAGAATAGGCATCCAAAGCTAGTAGGACTTCTAAAAAAAATAGAGGTTGAAGAAGCCGAAGGATTCCCATTTGCTGTTAGTGCTGGGATAAGCGATCTTCTTGAGGATTCAGTTGAGACAAAGATAGTTAAATTGGCGGATGCAATCCAATGCGAGCAATATGCTAGAAATGAAAAACAATTAGGTAATTCTGGTTATATGGATAAAGTCATAAAAAACTCTGTTGAGAGAATAGAACATATTAGAAAGAGTCTTGAGGATTATGATGCATGAATATTGTTATTTTTGATACTGAAACGACTGGCCTCACTAAAGCTGCGCCTGCAAGGATCGAACTTCAACCTTATATGACTGAAATTTATTGCCTAAAGATAAATGAAAAGTTTGAAAAGGTCGGAGAACTTGAGTCAATGGTTAAGCCGCCAATCCCAATAAGCAAAGAAATAACAAAAATAACAGGGATAACAGACTATGACGTTGCACATGCCCCGATATTCTTTTCAATCTATGATAGACTGTATGATTTCTTTAGTGATGTTGATATTGTTGTCGGTCATAATGTTTCTTTTGATATTGATGTTATGCATTATGAACTTTTCAGACATGATCTTGACAAAAAATTCTGCTATCCAAAAAGGCATATTTGCACGGTCGAAGAAAGCTACCACATTAAGAACAAAAGGTTAAAGTTAATTCAGTTGCATGAAGAGTTGTTTGGTGAAGGTTTTGATGGTGGACATCGCGCCAGAAATGACGTCGTTGCCACTGCATCATGTTTTGTAGAACTTGTCAAAAGAGGTGATATAGCTTTATGATGCATCTAACTCTTAAATCAGAATACTCATTCGGGCAATGTTTTGGCTACTTAAAATCATTGCATGACAACTATTCTAGTGATGGAGTCATAGGAATAGCAGACACAAATACTTTTAGCTTTTATAAGTTAGAGCAAATGTGCAAAAAATCTGGTGTAAAACCGATTTACGGTTATAGATGTACAGTTGTAAATAATGCAACTCAGAAGGTTAAGCCTAGAGGACAGTTCGGGAAAGAGTATATAATAATTGCAAAGAATGTAATTGGTCTTAGAGAGATTTTTAATCTAACTAAGATAATGTCACAAAATTTTTATTATAGAGGGAATGTGTCTGTATCAGATATAAACTCTCTAAGTAATAATGTTATTGTTATATCGACTGACCCAGTAGCCAACAGACTTGATTATTTAGGTATCGGTTTTACAACACCAGAAAGAACAAAGAATTACAGATGTAAGAAAGTTTTTGTAGACCAAAACTTTTATAGTTCTGGTGAAGATAAACCAGTATATCAATTATATGCAGGAAGAAATGCAAATGACAAATCTTGCCCTCAGCATATACTTTGCGAAGAGGAAGCAATTGCATATTTTGGCAAAGAATGTGTTGATTCTCTTTTAGAGATAGAAAAGTCTGTTGATAGATTTGATCTGCCACTTGCTGAGAATGTTGAGTATAAAGGCAAAGAAAAGATCGCTGACTTATCAATAGAAGGAGCAAAAAGACTTGGTGTTGATTTAACTGATCCAGTTTATCAAGAAAGATTTGATAAAGAAATAAGTTTGTTAGAAGATAAAGGTTTTTCCGATTATCTTATGGTTGTTGCTGAAATAATAAAAGAGGCGAAGAGGTATTCACTTGTTGGGCCTGGCAGAGGAAGTTCCGGAGGTAGTCTAATATGCTATCTTCTCGGGATAACAACGTTTGATCCAATAAAATATGACCTAATCTTTGAGAGGTTCATTGATGTTAACCGATTCGATGCCCCTGATATTGATTTTGATGTTCCAGATAAGTATAGAGGGAAAGTCGTAAAATGGATGGAAAAAAGATATGGGATTGATAATGTAAAAACAATATCAAATATTACAAGATTCAAGCCAAAAAGCGCAATTGGTGAGTTTGCAAAAGCTATGGGTATCCCAAGATTCGAGACTGAGGCAGTAAAGGATATGATATTGCACAGAGCACCCGGTGATGCAAGGGCGGCATTTGCAATGGAGGATACATTTCAAGAAACAGATGCTGGTGTAGAGTTTATAGAAAAGTTCCCAGAAATGAAAACTGTAACACAGATAGAAAACCATGCAAAAAATAAAGGCAAGCATGCTGCCGGAGTAATAATCTGTAATAAGTCTTTGGCTAATTATTGCGGTATAGATGAAAGAGATGGCACTGTTTATCTTGACAAAAAAGATGCAGAAGGACTCAACCTTTTAAAAGTTGATGCTCTTGGTCTTAGAACCCTATCAGTACTTCAAGATTGTGCAAAATCAATAGGGATGGACTATAATGATTTTTATGATTTGCCTCTTGATGATGAAAAGTCATTTGAAGTATTCAAAAATAAAAGGTTGGGTGGAGTATTCCAGTTTGAGGGAGAAGCTGTAAAAAGCATAAACCATTCTGCACCTATGGAGCATTTTGAAGATATAGTTGCTGCTGGTGCACTTGGTAGGCCAGGTTCTTTATCATCAGGCGGAACATCAAGATATATAAAATTAAGAAACGGAGAAAGAGAGCCAACATTTTATTGTGATAAGCATAAAAGAATAACAGAAAGCACTTATGGGGTTGTTGTTTATCAAGAAACAATGATGGCTCTGTGTAAAGAAATTTCTGGAATGTCTTGGGAGGATGTTTCATCACTGAGGAAAGCAGCATCGAAGTCTTTAGGTGAAGAATTCTTTGATAAATACAGGATAAAGTTTGTGGAAGGTGCTATTGCGTTATCAGGTTATGATGAAGAAACTGCAAATAAAGCATGGTTAGATATATCATCAATGGGATCATATGCCTTCAACCGTAGTCATTCTGTAGCTTATGCTTATATCTCATATTGGTGCGTACATGGACAAACAAAACTTTTTGACTGGGATAATAAAAGATTCATCACCATTGCAAATGCATACAGAAATGGCGTTGAAAACATAGCATGTTATGATGAGGAAACAGGCAAAACAATAAAAGGGAAAGTAAAAAAGGTAATAAGAACAACGGGAGCAAAAAACCTCGGGAAGAAAAAGGCGATAAAGATAAAGCTAAAAAATAGGAGAAAGATAATATGCTCTCATGACCACAAAATATTGACAGATAATGGTTATATAAGAGCGATTGATCTTTCAATCGGCGACAATATTATGTGTGAAAAACTTTGCGTAGAGATTACCGACAGTTTAATAGAAAAAAGGTCAGAGAGTTTTAAAAGAAGATGGGGGTCAGAAGAAAGAGAAGCGTTGATAAAATGTACAGCCAAAGGTGGTTTTGCTACTGCAAAAAGCGGCAACCATTACTCTCATTATAACCACATGAGTGATTCTGAAAAAGAACAGTTTAGGGAAGATTTCAGAAATAATGTTCAACCGCTTGCGGCAGAGGCAAACATAGGCTCTAAGCGATACTTAATGAGTAATGGGAAAAAGACGAATTCTATGTTTGAAACCTTATTTGAAAATACACTTATTGATTTAGGTGTTGATTATGAATGGCAAAAGCTTGTAGATAACAAGGAGTATGAAAAAGACCAGCACCAATTCAGTGATTTTTTTATAAATGGGGTTTATATAGAGCTAGAGTTAAACAAAAGAGATAAGTCATACTATGATGATAAATACTGCTGTGGCGAATCATATATAGTGCTTGGAGGTGATACAGGCGTTGAAGACATTAAGCTTGCTGTAGAGCAGTGCTTTCTTGCAGAGCCTATACTGAATGGTGATGAAATAGTTTTATCCAAGATAACCTCAATAACAGATTATGAAGATTCTGTCATGTACGATGTTGTTATGGAAAACGAGCCGCATAACTACTTGGCTGATAATATAGTAGTCCATAACTGTTCATACATGAAAGCTCATCATCCACTTCAGTTTATTGCTGCAATTCTTAATAATTCAAAAGATGACGATAATTCACTAAAAATACTAAGAGAGTTTTATGAGTCTGAAAACTTGAAATTTAAAGCAGTCGACCCAATGACTTCTGGTGTAAACTGGGAAATAAGAGGTGATGAATTAGTTGGAGGGCTAACCAATATTAAAGGTGTAGGTGCGGCAAAAGCAATGGATATAATAAAGGTTAGGAAAGGTGAAAAAACTTTAACTCCTGCAATGCTTAATATGCTAGAAAAACCAAAGACTCCATTTTCTATTCTTTATCCTGCCCGCCATCATTTTGGCAACTTATACAAAAATCCAACTGATTTCGGAGTACCAAAGATACATCTAATAGATGATGTTAATGATCCTGGGGAATATTGTGTAATTGGAAAGATGCTTCATGTGGATGATGTTCATGTAAATGACGTCCAAGCCATTGCAAAAAGAGGAGGTGAAGTTCTATCCGGGCCTGATATGAAAGTTCATATACGGATAGAAGATGATACAGGAGTAATAATGTGCATACTTGGTAGGTTTGTATATGAACAAATGGCTGATGAATTCTTGAGAGAAAAGGTTGGTTCTACTTGGTATTGCATAATGGGTAAAATAATGCCGGGGATAAGAGTTCTTTTTATAACCCAAGTTGCAAATCTAAACAAACAAATAGGTTTAAATGAAGGTGAGGAAGAGCGATGAGGTATATCACAGTATCAGGGATAGATAGATCAGGCAAAACATCTCTTATAAAAAGTTATTTAGAGAGGACTAACTATATGGATTATATAGTTGATAGAGACCCATCGAATATTTTTGCACTAAACATAATACAGGAGAGGTTTAACGATAGAGACTACAGTTACAATGAGTATCAAAAGTTTATAAAATCTCATTCAGAACATATAGACTTAGCAATTTTATTAGTTTGTGATATTGATATTTTAGTAGAAAGGTTTATCAGGACAAATGAACCAGACCTTGTTGGTGTATATGAAATGTGCGAGCACCAAGATATAATAACTGGTTTGTTTCATGATGCTGGGTATAAAAATATATTGCAGATAGATACAACAAAGATTTCAACAGAAGAAGCAGTAACACTTGTTATAAACAAAATGAAGGGAATAAGAAATGCCAATTAACAATGAATTAGAAGAACGCCCATTATTAGTTCAGTTAAAAACTGGAGAAAAACCAAGAACAGCATTCATCAATGCTCTTGATGCTGTTGGTGTTAGAATGCTGAATTGTCCAACTGATAAAGAGTTGATGCAATACATACCAGAATTCGCATCTGGAACTTGGGAAGATGAACCAAAAACTGATTTTACTGACGAAGAACGGGCTTCAGTAATTGATGATTTGTTTGCTGGTTATATTCTGCCAACTGCTTTAGAAACTATAAAAATCACCTTTATAGTTAAAGGTTTAGACTTAGTTGATGTTTGTCATTTGATAAGACATAGAACTTTATCATTTTCTGCTCAAGGGACTGGCGACCGTGATTTAAGGCATGATGACGTTTTGGTAAAGCCATCAATTTCAAACAGCAGGCATTTTTCAAAGTTCATGAAATTGATGATAGATGCTAAGGAGTTATATTCAGAAGTTATGGATGATCCAGATATGCCTATCCTTGATGCAAGAACTTTTATGCCAAGGTGTACTTCGAATTATTATTATGTATCTGGTGATCTGAAAGCAATCATGGCTTTTGTTGGTCAAAGGAAAGATGAATCGATCGAACCTGAAACAATGAATATCTTTGCCATTAAGTTATGGATGGAAGTTGTAAAGAGATTCCCTCAGCTTAAAACAAAGATTGATCTTACTTCTCCTGATTATTTCGCAGTTGAAACATCAAAGGGAGGCAGAAGTAGTAATTTTTATAGACCAGAACCTAAAAATGACATTTATTCTTACAGGCTAGACTGGTTCATTCGCCAAAAAATGAGGCAGGAAATGATTGGTGGTGATGAATACATACAAATAAGAGGCGATCTTTTAGCAGAATTTGATCTCCTATAAATTTATCTCTTGTAATGATGGGGGTGGCTTGGTTCTAATCTTCCAGAATCAATAAAGCCACCTCTCCATCTTACAGCCCCAGTATCGAAATGAGTAAACCCTTCATAGCAACCAATTCCATTAGTGAAACCAAAATACTCATTCAAAAATTTTGCTACCTCTCTAGGATCAACACCTTCTACAACGAAATCTGCTGCAATACCAAACATATGCTTTGAGTTATTAACACCGCCAACTTCTTTATTATGTGCCCCGCACCGACAACCACTTGTTATTGTAATCCTTGCATTGAATTTATATCTTGTTATCTGTAAAGCAAAAACAATGCATTTTTTGATTTGGTTATAACCACAACCACATCCGCATTCAAATTCACTTCTACTGAAATTTTCAGTTAAGTCTCCCATTAAACTTCTTCTATTGTTAAACTGCTAGAATTTATGCTGTAGAACTTATTGACTATAGCCATTGTAGAACTGATCTTCCCGTAAAGTTGATATGTCTGCTCAAGCTTACTGTTTGCATCTTCTGGGAATAAACTTGCAAATAAAGAAAATCTTACTCCATTATCAACCATTATTTGATTTATATCTCGCCTATCATCATCGTCCATAAAACTCAGACTGATTGTTACGGATTTGCTGGTAGTTCCTCTATCAACAATGGAATCACCAGCTTCAGTTCTTGAGACTACACTTCTATCTTCATAAGATATTTTAGCTCCATAATCAGCGTTTACTTTAGCTTCCCAGTATTTGCCAACAATTAAACCGCCAGCTTCTATATATCCCATAGTGTTATTTACATCGTTAATCTCAACCTCAAGCCTCTCTACAGAAGTCTCACTAAACCAAGATACTGCATAAGCGCCTCCGCCAATCGAAACCGAATCTATTCCTTCATATTCTATACCAAACATATGGCTTGATATAGGGCCAGAAGGACAACAAAGTACAGCGCCAGTATTAAAAACTGGAACAACATCATCAAATAAAGTAAAACCACTAACAGTGAAAGTTGCTGTAGCAGTAAGGTTTGAGAAAGCTAAAACAAATGCTGATAATAACTGTGGATTTTGAAACTCAACTGTTATTGTTGGGTTTGTAGTAGTACTTCTCCACGGGTTTGTTTTTATATCATCAGATAAATTATCAATTGATAAATCTTCTTCATCTGCCGATAAAAATGAAAGGCTAGAAAGATTTTTGTTTATTATTCTCATGTTAGGCATTTTTTGACTCCAATCGCTCAACTTTATCAGATAACTCTTTTATTGCCTCAACAAGAAGCCCAACTAAATTCCCGTAAGCTAAGCTTTTAATTTTATCTTTATCTTTTCCTATTGATACAGCTTCGGGTAACACGCTTTCAACTTCATCTGCTATTAAACCAACCTGTCTTTTATCACTTCCAGTATCAGTTCTTTTATATGTTACGCCATTAATGGCCTTAACCTTACTTAATGCCTCACCTATTAATTCAATATCCGTTTTTATCCTTCTATCTGAATTTTCACCTAAAGTTCCAAGTATCGTCATATCTCCAACATCATCAACTTCAACTTTATTTGTAGAATTCCATCCAACAGTCCATAAAGTTGTAGTAGTTGTTGTTCCAGAAGTTGCAACTGTAACATTGTACGCAGTTCCATCTGCCTCAAGAACAACCTGGCCTCCATCACCTGTGCCAATTGCCGGTATTGATATTGAAGTTGAAGTTTTTAGGTGAAAATCTGCCGCCTCTTTTCCATCCAAAAGGTCAGAATTTAGATTTGCAACTAGAGTGCTATTATTAGTCTCCATTGCTCCGTCCAAACTTAGAGCTACAGCACCAGTAGCAGCAACTGCCTCAACTGCAATCCCCGTTGCACCAGTGGCATACCCTCTAACTCCAACACCATTAGTTTTTGCTATGCTTTGCCCTTGTACGCCATAAGTATCGCTACTTGTTGCACCGCCAAGAACTCCAATATCGCCTGCTGTAGTTCCACTTTCTCCAGCAACGCCAATTGATGCAGTATTACTTTGGTTTCCGTATATTGATGTCTCGCCAAGAGTATCAGTTACAGCACCAGATGATCGAACATAGCCACTTGTATTTAAATCTCCTGATGTTACAGTACCTAAATCCGCAGATATTAAACTCAAACTTGCTACATTAATTTCTGCTTCTGTTATTGCGTCTGCAACTACCTGTGCTGTGTCAACAGTATCAGTATTAAGATTTCCAGTAGTTGAATTTATTGCAGCAATTGTAGTTTCTGCCGCAGTAACAGCTCCGGCATCAATTAATGCTGTTGATATTGTGCTTTCAGTTGCTAACGCTCCTTGGCCTGCAATAGCAGCAGCAGTATTATCACCAGTAACATCTGCATTTTCTACAGGTTTAGTGCCTGTTATAACAGAATATCCAACAAGAATATTTGATGGTAAGTTTACACTATAAACTCGCACTACAGCAGCTTGTAATAGTACGTCTATCTCATTCAGAATAACAGCCATTACAACCCCTAATCAAAAATTATTAGATATTCTTTATCAGTTAACTTTGGGCTGATTGAAATACACATAAAACACTAACTGTAATCATATTAGTCATCCAGTCAGGGCTTAGTTCAACAACCATCCCGTCTTCTTGGTCAAGCTGAAATCTTCTATTATCGAGAGTTACTGTATCGCCAAGCCTCAAGTCAAACATTTCAGCAAAGCCTACAAATTGATATATTATAAGTTTGCTTGATTTAAGATCAAGCAATCTTGTTGCTTCGCTTTCAGCATCATTAGCAGTTATTAAATTGGTGTCTTTTTGGATTGGCTCATCAGTAAGCATATAACCAGAAGCAACTGAAGAGTTTGTTTTTGTAAACGTAAGCCATTCATCATAAAATAAATCTTTATGGTCTTCTGGTATTCCAGTTTGTAAATTCTGCTGAACTGTATAATTCTTACAATACCCAATTTTTATTGCAGCCGACATTTCAGGCAGGGAAGAAACCTTCATGCTATGTTCTTTTATCTTTTGATCATTAATAAGCATTACTGGGCTATTAAAATTTGAGTTGATCTGTATAAGCTGCAATAAACCTTCTCTCGACATTACAACTTGCGCGCCAATTGAAGATGCAAGTTGCTGTATCGCTCTTACCACTGTCAGCCTTTGTGATGAATAGATACCAATTGGTTGAGGGTTATCAATATCAAACTGAGCTAAATTTGCGGCATCAAGATCGCCTGCTGTAAACCTAGTGGATGCTAGGCCATAACCTGTTACAATTCGCTCTATAATTTTAGCTATAGTATTCTCATAAGCGGTATCATTATCACCCTGAACGCTTGCGGTTATTTCTCCTGCTGGCTGTGCAAATAAAGTAAAAGTTCCATTTGGTAAATCTGAGGATTTATTTACAGGAACCCCATTATCCCTAACTTCAATCACGCTTTCTGATGAAGAGTTATGAAACTGGTATTTATGAGTAGCAACATCAATTAGTAATGGTCTAACGTTGAAGCATTCCCCAAAAGTCAATGGTATTAATCTATCAGCATTGCTAGATGACCCTCCAAGTTTTACATCTGTCATTGGAGTGTTAAGGCGTTGTAATTTATCTCTAAGCTTGATGTTTATCGAGTTTCTATTTCTTGAGGCAATATTAGCTATAGTTCCATTAAAAATAGTTCTAAAATCCGCTCTCGGCCATCCTACATCACCAATTACAATAAGTATATTCTGATTTGTCCAGGCATACTTAAATAAGTAATCATAATATCCATCACTGTTATCTATTTCAATATCACCAAACTGTAGGCCAGCATTACCAGTTAAGCTAATTTTTTCTGTAAACTTTACTCCACCTTTTATTCTTGCCGGATAATTCAGGTTTGGTGGAGTGTCAGTTGGAGAAGTTGTGTAGCCTTTTGTAGAAAAATATATGCTGTCATCGTAAAAAGACCCTCTACTCTCATAAGAGTATTCTGCCTCAACTAAAACGCATCTTAAAGCTGACTGATCTTTTAGCCATGCTGTAAATTCTTCATCTGTCATAGTTTGCCTCAGCCTCAGATTGTTGGCGCCATGATGCAGATTCAGCAATATTTGCCGATTCTTTTACTTCTGATGATATAACATGCGCTGAAATACCAACCACCTCAGTATTGCTATTTATAGCAGCAACAACCCTAGCAGTCATTTCTGTAATTGCAGCTTCAACATTACTGTTATCAAGCATTCCTCTTGTTGAGGTATTGCTAGAAATATAACTTGGCAAAGTATTCTCAAGTTCTGGCCCATTTTCACCAACTATACGAAGACCTCCTGGGTGTGAGCCTCCATTGGCAAATAATCTTATATCATCATCGTTAAACCCAGAAGCAATAGCCTCTTCTGATCCTTTAAACTGATCTAATACGTCTCCCCTACTAGCACCAGAAGATAACTGATCCATCCAATAACTAAGCCCTCCTGCATCAGCTTCTCTCCCAAAACCTTCAGTATAGAGTTGATCTAAGAAACCAGAATCAGTTAATGGTGCTTGTTCTTGTGCTGCATCATACGCTGCTTGGGCATCTTGAAGTGATAAGCTTTCATTTATTCTTGAAAGAAGATCGTTAGCAATAATAAACTGGTCATATTGATCTGTAATTATTTGTAAAGTTTCTTTTTCAATTTCTGCCGAATTAAATGCTAAAGTTCCAGACATTTCTAGCGCTTCTTTCACCCTATCAAAATCAGTTGTGTACTGAGCGCCAGATGCATTTACAGTTCTGCTTTCCTGCAAGAATTTTTCTGAAGATGGTATAAGGTTTGCTAAAGCGTCTTGATCTCCAGTCATAGCTTTTTGGAAAGTGCTCTCGAAATCTTGCTCTGCTACGCTAAGCCTTTCCATATTAGTAAGAGGGGATAGTTCTGATAAAGATAAATCAGCAGAAGCACTCCTTAAAGCATTTCCTAAATCAATAAACTTATCTATATAATCTTGCTTTGAATCCATCTCCCTTTCATATGCATCTGCCAAGTCAGAAGTTGATCTTGCCAAGTTATCTTGAAGTTCTGATATAGAAGTTGCGCTTTCATAAACTCCAATACCAAGACTTGCCATTGCTTTTTCAAGTTCTACAAATGTAGGTGCAAGCTTGACAGCTTGTGCAAATGCGGTTTGTCCACTTTCAGTAGTTAAATCGAGAGCGTCTATATAAGCTCTCAAATCAGACCCGCTACTTACAGTCGCACTAAACTCGTTGTTAAAATCTTGAATTGCTTGGCTATATCCACCTAATGAATTGTTTGCCTTCTCAGTAGCAGAATAAAGATTATCATAATAATAGTCAATAGATTCTGTTAATTCGCTAAGGCTGCCAAAAGCCTGAACTATATTATCAGATGCAACAAGGCTTTCAACTGACACATCTTGAATTGAAAGCCCAAGTTTATTGAACACTCCATTCATTATCAAGAATTCAGATTGCACTCTTGTCAGGGTATTACCTAAAACTTCCCCTTCTTGTATTAGATCATAAAATGGGGCAATGTCGATCATTTCCCCAGTCATTTCCTCAACTTTTATCTGCCAAGCTTCAGCAAAATCATTTATAGCATTATCAACATCTGCTGCGTTTACTTTATCGAATTCTGCTGACCCAAAGAAAGTTGGCCCCCAATTGGCATCTTTGCCTGCCGATTTTCCTCCAAGCGTTTGTCCTGTTAGATTAACATTTGTTCCAAGAAGACTGTATAGCCTTGTTAGCCCAGTATCAGTTGTCGCTGCCATTTCAGCCATAGAATTAGACATATCAATGCCAGCTTGACCAGTTCTTTTCTGGTAAGCTGTTATTTCAAGCCCTGATTCGCCAAAAGCTTTTTGCCCAGGTAATTGAGACCCAGGCTCTGTAACAAAACCTAAAGACGTCCTTTTCTTTCCATCGCCTCCAAGTGCGGAATCAATAAGGCCTCCAGTAAAACTTCCAAGAAAAGCACCGGGTGGCCCCCAGTAAGAACCAATAACACCTCCTATAACTTTACCAAGATCGCTTTGTGCTTCTTTGCCAAAGATTTCACTACCAGCTTTACCCCCTGCGAAACTTCCAGCAACACCTGCTCCTGCTGTATATAAAGACCCAAGAGCGATATTTCCTCCACCAGCTTGTGTAAGAGTACTTCCGAAATTATCAACACCTGTGCTTGCACCCCAAAAACCTCTTTCCGAAAGAGCAAAAGATATTTCATCAAGGCTTGACTGTATAGCATAGCTAGGAGCAGCTAAAAACTCCCCAGTCTTTAATACGTTTAATCCTTCTTTTGCATAATTTAATATGCTATCTCCAGACCCTCCAGAAGCCTCGCCTAATGCACTTGATCCTTGACCAATCCCAAGCAAAGAGGTTAAATCTGCACCTAAATTTACGATAAAATCCTTAGCTGCAAGGCGTATTAAATCCTTCAGCATATCATCAATCATATCCTTGAAGCTTTCTCCAAGGTCATCAAACGCACTTGTTCCTTCAGACAAGAAGTTTACAAAAGCATCATCAGTTTCGTTTAGGAATTTCTCGGTATATCCAGCTACAGTTTCATAAACCGTTCCTATTGATTGTTCATAATCCCTAAGACCTCTTGCTAAACCAGCTTGTGCACCTTCAAGAATAGTATAGCTGCCAGTAAGAGCTGCTGCGCTTTCTACTGAGTTGCGAAGCTGTATATCTATTTGTTCTTGAGCATAAACTACTTCTTCAGCAGACAGTGTTAAATCTTTTTGTGCATCATCTAAATATGCAAGCGAATCCCTTGCTGTTCTTTCTGCTGCAAGCCTTTTTGAAAAGCTGTTTTCTAAATCTCTTGTGTATAAACCTGTTACGACGTCTTTTTGTCTTTCATAAGACTTTGTAAGAGCATCGGTAGCCTCAACTTGCGTCATCTGCAACTTTGAAGTTTTTGTTCCAGAATCCCTATAATATTCATCAAGCTTTACTTGTTTCCTAGTTTGTTCATCTGTGAGGTCTGACAATCTCTTTTTATACTGAGAATAAGCATCGTTATTCTGTCTTCCGCCACCAATCAATTTTTGTACTGCCGAATCAGTCTTATCTATTGCTATTTTTATCCCTTCTTCTGCTGCGGCATTTTCATTTAAGATTAAATTTGCTTCTTGAAGTTTTGTTAATCCGCCAGTATCTCCAACTGATACTTCAGGCATATCAAGCTCGATTCTACCTCTTTCTCTTTGAGTGCGTATCTTTTTCAAAGTATCAGAATGCTTCTTTTCAATATCGATTATTTTTCCAGAATAAACCCTCTTTTCCATGAGAGTTTTTGTATCTATGTTAATAGAAAGCTGTTGGTTTTCCATAATACTATTTATAGCTTTCCTATCAATCTCAGCTATTTTTTCTGCTGTTCGCTTTCTTTCAGCAATAATCATCAAGTCTGCTCTTTCTCGCGATCTAGGAGCAATCTTCTCTTTTGTTGTTGACTCAATAGCTTGTATTCTTAGCCTTAAAAGCTCTTTTTCCCCTTCTTTATCAGCCCCGCCAATCGACTCAAAGAATTTCTTTGCGCGCCTTTCTGTTTTCTGACTTATAAGCTCTTCCATATGAGCGTCTGCCGCAAGTCTATTCTTCCTATTTGTCTCAGCCTCTTGAAGCGTCTTCCCTCCACGGCTTATGAAGTCCGCAAGCTCTTTTGTTTTATCTTTATGGATTTTTAAATATTTATCATAATTTTCTTCTGTTAGTTGTAGTATTTGATCTGAGTCAGGGTCTTGAAAAGTTATCGCTTCTACAAACCAAGAGTCGCCTCTAGGTTTATACTTTTTAAGTGCTTCTCCTAGACTGCTTATGTTTTTGCTCATCTTTTCGATTTTTTCGAAAAAACTATCGCCTATTGAGTTTGTAACTACAGTAAGCCAGAATGCCATATTGTCAAGAACCTGTTTAAAGCGTTCTGTTTCAACAACCTTGTTAAGAAACAACTCCCAAGCCGTAGAAAGAGAATTTATTTTAGCTTCTACAGTTCCAATTGCCCCAGGAATCCCCTCAATATTATTTTTAAGTTCTTCAATAGCTTCAATAATCCTGCTATTTGTAATCAAACCCTGAGACGAAAGTTCTTTTAATGATAAAGTTGTATCGCCAAACACTTTCCTTAAAGCAACAGTAAGCAATGGTAAGTTTTCAGTTACAGACCTGTATTCATCACCCATTAATCGCCCAGCAGACATTGCCTGCGTGATCTGGATTAATGCACCAGTCATTTCTTGTGTTGAGGTACCAGTTATCCTTGCGCTTTTAACAATAGTTGATGCCCAGTCTGTCATTGTATCTATGCTAAAAGCTCTATCTGTTGCAACTGCAAATCTAGTAACGATTTTTCCAAGGTCTTGTATTTTTATCCCTGTCTCAAGAGCTACTTCTGATATTTTTCTAAGCCCGTCTGCATCACCAGTAAGAACCCTCATCTTTTGGCCTAAAAGATCAATTGCTTCTGATGTTTTTGATATATTTGTCCATGCTCTAACAGCAGCGATAGCTACATAAAGTGCCAAAGAAGCTCTTGTTGCAACACTCATAGCCCTAGCTATTTTTGCAAATGAGTTCATAGACCTATTTGCTTTGATTACGCTTTTTGTGTAGCGGTCAAGCTTTGCTGCTGCCTGCTCTGAGGTTAGTGCGCCATTTCTTTGTAAAAAGTTAAGTTCTGATTGAACTTTTGCAAGCTCTTTTTGCGCTCTATATTGTTTGTCATACTTTGCAAGCAATCTATCAATTGTTGTGTTTGATCTTTTTAATGCAGCCTCAGATTTCTTACTTTCTGCATTTGCCTTCTTTTCTGCTGCAACTTTTTCTTTATAGGCTGTTGTTGATGCCCTTATAGCAATCATTTCTTTTTTAAATAATGCTACTGCTGATTTCTTTGTTTGCAGACCAGCAGCTACAGTAAGGTTTAAATCGTTCCTTGCCTTTTTAGCTCTTGCAAGTGCTCTTGCATTTTCATCATATCGTTGGTTTAATTGTACAACATACTTTTTTAACTTTTCTCCTTCTAACCTTGATTGTTTCTCTACATCAACTTTTTTCTCTAACTGGATTATCTGTAGCTTTAAGCCAATTTTTCTCTTTGTTTCTTCTTCAGTCAACTCCCTTGTTGCTCTTTCAAGCTTATTGTACGAACTTACAGCTTCTTTAAGAGCGACTTCTGATTTAGCAACCCCCTTCTCCATAGAGTGAAGGCTAGCAACAGCACTTCTAAGAGATAAGTTTAGCTTCTGAGTTGACTTCTCATATTGCCTGAATACGTTTTTTGCCCCTCCTTGGGTAACATCGTGAACCTTCTGTTGAAACTGCTCGAGAATTCCAGATGACTTACGCACTTCTTTGCCAAACCCAGAAGCTTGGGCAGTTGCTTTTTCAGCATCTAATACTATTTTTGTGTAAAAATCAGTCATAGTTTTTACTGCCCTAAGATTTAGGTTTCAGCCTCTCTTTTCTTTTTTATATTCCTATTGTTTATGCTATTTATTGCATAAATAACACCAACAAACTCTGAAAAACTACCTATCAAGCCGAAACTGTCGGAATATGCTTTTAAGTCAGACAATGGGATGGCACCTGACTCCGTTCTTGAGTTAGACAAGACGCCATAAGCCTCAGAGAACCAACTGTGCCAAGGGTCTCTTTTTGGTATATGGTCTAATGGCGTCTCTTCTCCATTCCTTTTAAGCTCTTCGAACGTTTTTATATGCTCGCCGTATTCGATTCTCCATTCTTCTAGGCGGGCAATTTTACAATAGTTTCTTCCTCATTTGACCTCATATAGTTGTCAATATTTTCACTAAATTTAGTGATTGCATCCATTACGTCTCTATCATCTCGCAATAAAGATTCTGCATTTGGCACAGAATATTTCCATTCTTTGCCATCAATATCAACAAGGTCTTCCCATCCAACAAGTATTGTCTTGGCAAAACATGCGATCATTAAGTTATCAGCAACGCCATCATCCATACGGCCTTCATCAAACTCTGTTTTGTAAGGTTTTATAACCTCGCGAAACATCTTTTTAAACTTTGTGTTATTTGATCTTGCTACAAACAATGTTACTCCACGGTAAATGAACTTGGAGCCATCTATTTCAGCTAAATTATCTATCGGTGTAAGTTTCATAATTTTTCCTGTGTGTTTTTGATTTTTCCCTGTGTGTTATGAATAAGAGGCAGGACTGCCCACAGAAAAAACAGCCCTGCCAATCTCTAGCCAAAGCTAAAGTCTTTATGCGTCAATGCGAGAAAACTTAATCATGTAATCGCCATCTGCATCACGCAAACCTTTCAAAGTTCCAGACTGCATTAAGAATGCATCTTTACCAGAAACAGGCGTGTCCAAAGTTTCAAATTTACATTTTGGAATGTTCAAGCCAATGCTGTTTCCATCGCCATCTGTCAAAATGATAGTAATATCAAAAGAAGATGCGGCAAGGAATTTATTGTATAAATCTAAGTTGTTGAAGTAAACTTCAGTGTTGCCAGTAACCATTAAGCTAAATGCTGCAAGGTCACATGCACCAAGAGTTCCGATTGCTTTTGCTGCATTGATCTGATTATCAATGGTTAAATCGAGGCTTGAAAAAGTACATGAACCAAGAGTTACACCACCAACACGGATAACACCAACACTAGAAACAGAGTTCATGATAGTGTAAGCAGGAGTTTCAATATCAGCTTGTTCGCCAGTTAAAGGTGTTGATCTAGCTTCTTCGGTAAGCCCAACAATACCAATAGAACCATTCAATATGCTACCAGTAGCAAAGTTGAAATTCATGGTGTTTACAGCACAACCTTTATAATACCATCTGTAAGTGTTTCCTTCAGTTGTAGCAGTCTTACGAATAGTATATCCTTCGATTTCATCTGCTCCATTTGTCCTGATTTCTGTAGTTGTTACAACCAAATCAGTTAGAGCAGCAGTCGCTCCAGTGGCAGGATAAACTGTTACTTCGTTAGTTCCAGAAGCAACAATAACATAAGGCCCATCAATTGTTGAATCAGTTACTGATGAAAGCCTTACAACGTCACCAATAAGGCATACAGCTTCAATTCCAGTATCACCGATGATAGTATTATCACCAGTTCCATCGTTAGTTACTGCTGTTAATGAAATAGCTCTTGTTGTTGTGTTCATTAAAACAGAAGCCATAAAATCTTGGTATGGCTCATATGAAAGTTCGTAGTTGAGATCACCAGAAATCTCACCATCAACAACAACTAAATCATCTGTCTGGCGATCAGATCGAATAACCTCTGATACCGCAGTTGTAATGTTGTTTACTGGTGATCCACCAGTTGTAGGCAAGATAGTAAACTGTGGAGTGGCATTTGTTGTGCCAAATACAGTTTCTTTTGAGTATGCTATATCGGTATAATTCGTGCTTGCGACCATAATCTTTCTCCAAAAATATATTTTTAAACTTCATCTGACAAATAAGGTACATCTACAATCAGAACGTACCGACCACCTTCTTCCTTCCCCGCCCTTCTAGCTTCTGACGCATAAGTAAACAAATTAACATCAGATAAGTTATCCATTATTTGACCAATTGCATCAGCATATGAATATGCAGCACCTGATCCTGTATTTTGTTTTGCATAAATAACAATTGAAAAAACACCTTCATGTCTTTTTCTTCCATTTCCAACTATTGCATTATAAGTTACATTATTTATCATTCTTATTTCAACAAAATAATCATGCAATTTATCATCAAAAGGAACGTTATCATATTTTATTGGCGTTCTTTCTGCCCAACCAGATATAAATATCTCTTCTAGCTTTGCTCTTGTGCCATCAAGATTAGGCATTATTCACCCCTACTTTAAACTACTTGTAAAAGCTCTCATTTCAAGAGCAGCTTGCGCTATTGCAGTTCCTATAAAACCTGCATTATGCTGGTTTCCACGTATCCCATCATTTACATACATAACATAAGGAGAGTTGTTTCTTATTGTAAACATACTCCAATCCTTAGTGTATTTTCCTGTAAGAAACGGTTTTGGTCTATCCCAATACCTTCCTGTGTTTGGTGTATGCTTAGTTGGGCTACCTGTCTTCCCGGGAGAGCCAACCCAGTTCTTTCTCAGCGTTCCAGTCCTAACTGGTGTCACATCTAAAAGTTTTTCGTGTAGCGCTTCGGCAGTTTCTCTTTTATAATCTCCAAAAGCTTCTATTACTGCCTCTCCTAAGTCTTCAAGTCTGCTAACTATTGGCATATTTTGGCCTGCATCTTAAAGTGTGCGTTGCTCCTGCTGGATCAGGTTTAAGACCTTTTATTTCGTAGATATTATTATCGATTATTATATCCATACCAATCTTAAATGAGTCAATCGATTTTTCACTATCAAGAATCAGAAGGTTAACTATTCCTTCGACCATAGTTTCGTCTGATCCTTTTGACTCTTCATCCTGTATGATGATGCCTCTTGTTTCATACGATTGAGTCGTAGACACTTGCTCTCCCGCTGCCGCATCATATCCTGTGACGATCGTTTTTGATATTGTAACACTTTTGACTGTATCGGATAAATCATCGTTAAAAGCCTCAGCTATATCATTTTGAATATCGTCATATAACCCCATATCAAACCCTCACAAGTCTACCAGAAGTATTATTACATATACTGGATAAAATTGATATTACTTTTGATAAAGAATTCGGACGCTTTCTTGTGCCGCTTGCATACTCTTTTTCTGTTTCGACTGATCCAGCCTTAACTCTCTTTAAGATCAGATTATCTTGATTGTCAAAGAATAAATCTCCTTGGCTTAAATAATCGTATCCAAGCAAAGAGTTTGCAAAAACAACTTCTTCATCTATGTTATCATAGTCAATGACACAATCAAAATTTGCGTCTATATAATACCTTCCCCACAATAAAGCATCTTCTTTCACTTCATCATCTGCGTCCAACCAGTCATCTTTCAATGGTAGGTAAGAGTCAGACTGTGAAATTGTTGCATACGCATCTTGAACACCAGCAGTCGCCATTCTGTACCTCCAATTAAGCCTTTGTTATGCGTTGAGTGACAGTAAACTTTCCTGCTATGGATTCCCTACCTTTCCCGCCACCATCTATAACTCTTATATCATAATAATATTTACCTGCCGCTACAGCAAACAGACCCATATCAATTGAAATTTGACCGTTATTTGCATCGCCAAATACTACGCCTTCTGCCTCAAAAGTATTCGCACCACCACTTCCATCTTTTGCAGTGTTAACTGTTAGATTCGCAGTCCATCCTGATATATTGAATGCAGTTTGGTTTTTAGTTAAATTCAATATTATATCATCTGTATCAAGAGTGCTGCGCTCTATATCACAGGCAATTATCTCTCCATAAGCCATTAATAACTCTCCAATTCTATGTTTATGCTATTATCAATATCAATGCCAATTTCTGAAAAATCAATAGAAAATTCGCTTGCTATGAATATTATGTGAGCCTTGTATATCGACATGGCAACAGTATCACTTTGGCTATTATTTATTGAGCTATTAAGAGCAACTATATATTTTCGTATTATTTCAATGTCACTAGAGTTATTAGATGACAGTGTGGCAAATGGGTTTATCAAGTTATGCTGAGTAAACAATACATCACTAGATATGTTTTCAGATATAGTACTTGCTAAGCGAAGTGTTCCATCAAATGCTATACTAACCTGATCTGATGATGATTCTGATAGAGTGTCAGCTATTGATACTACTGAGTTTTCTATAAAAGAAACACTATCAGATAAATTAAAACTGATTGTATCAATGCTAGAAATATTGTGGTTCTGGAATAATAAAGCTTTGTCAGATATTGAGAGAGAAATGGTATCAACCATACCTGCTATGGCGTGCTGAACAAAAACAATATCTCCTGATAATCTTTCAGTTGCAGTATCGCTAAGTATTATTAAGTTGTTCTGCAATAAATCTAACTGGCTTGATACAGATGATGATAATGTATCAAGCAATGCAATTATAGAATCCTGTAAAATAGTGGCGCTATCTGATATATTAGAGCTAGAAGTATCATTCTGTAATATAGAATTTGCCTGATCCATATTAACTTGATCTGATAGATTAGAACTAAGAGTATCTATTGATGATAGTAAAGAATATTCTGAATAATCAATACTATCAGATAAACTAAAACTTAAAGTATCCTCAATCAAAAGTGAAAATATTTGGTCAATTACTATTTTGTCAGATAGATTCGCACTCAATGTATCATTCTGTAAAATGGAATGAAGTTGTGTAATATCTATTCCATCTGATGTTGAGCCTGAATCAGTATCAAAAAAGCTTATTGAAGGGTATTCAGTAACATCAACTGAATCAGATGATCTGCTATTCGTTGTTAAACTCTGAACTAAAGAATAAATTTGTAAGAGCAAAACTTCTTCAGAAGCATTTGATGAAATTGTATCCAGCAAAGAAACCAAATGATTTTGGTCTATCACAATGCTATCAGAATTATTAATGCTGATTGTGTCTGCTTGAGAAAGCGCATTATTCTGATCTAAAACTATTCCATCAGATAAGTTTTCACTTAATGTATCAATCAAAGATACCAAGTTATTCTGGAAAACTGCGATTAGCTCAGAATCATTTTGGCTAAGCGTTTTTAGCTGGTTAAGCACAACATTCTGGTTTATGACTAATTGATCTGATGCATTTGCATTTGTTGTTTTTGTTTGGGCAAGTGTATGTGCTTGGTCTATTCCAACTGTGTCAGAAAGGTTAGAACTGATAGTATCATTTTGGTTTAATATATGCGATTGTAGAACAGTTGCATTATCCGACACATTTGAAGATGATGTATCAAACATTGAAAACTGAATGCTATCAGTATCAAACTTATTTCCACCATAAAGATGAAGTAAGGTCGCCCTATCTTCATAACCGATCGTTCCATCAGGTTCAAAAAGATGTTGCCAAGCCCCCGGCATTGCTGCCGAAAGCATGGACATTCTTTTTACTTTAGTATCAATTGCCATTTTATGGGCCTGTTACGACTTTTCCTTTCGTTGCTGTAACTGTATTATCACTCACTGTAGCCTTTTGATCCACTACAGTACCGGCATTATTATACAAGCTGTAATCAGTTGCAGTTTGTTCAGATTTATTCAACCAAGCTTTAAAAATGTAATTAACTTTATCAGCAAGAGATAGCGTAGAACTAGGATTACCCTGCCCAGGCTCTGCATAAGTATCAACACTGATAGCATCAACTACTTCAGCATTAACTTCTGCCGTCATTCCAACACTCATTCCACCCAAGTCGGTTAGTCCGTCACCTGCTGTACCAATTTGCGCTTGAATATCAGCAACATCTGGGCCAACATCTTGATAAACAACCGCATAGCTCAAAAATACTTGGTCGAGATACAATATAGCACTGGTCAATCCAGTTGCTTTATAAGCCCTAAGATCAACTTTTCCAGCATCTACACCTGTCCCTGTATGAGCAGATAATAAATTAAATTTACCACTAATATCTGAAGTTGAATTAGTCCCATGAAAACTTCCGATTTGATCCCAGGATGTAGTTACCCAATTATACCCAAAAATATCAAGGTCATCATTAGCACCATTAAGCCGTCCTGTAAATGTTACTTCTGATGCAACGCCAGATGAACCAACTAAAAAATTATATTTTACGTCTATTTGTCCAGAATCATCTGCAATTTCATGGTATGATCCATCCAATTGCTTTGTAGCTTCATAAGTCAGAGTCTCAATACCAACTGTTACAGTTGCTCCGCTCGCTATAGTTGAAATTGCCGCACTACCAGTTGATAAATTTCCTAGCTGTATTTGTGTAGCAGGAGCGAAATCATCTGTATATCCAGTTCCATCGTACATTGACTCAAGATTATCGGCAGCAACAACATCACCACTAATAGCTGTTATATCGGCAGAAACTTGATTCGCAACAGTTGTTACAGTTGCTACAGTATCAGTTGCTGGGTCAAAATAATCAGCCGACAATAGAGTCCTAGAATTGAATTCAGATACTGTTGGAATATCGGCAATATCGGCTGAAACACTCGCACCTGCTGGTGCTCCAAGCCTTGAAAAGTTATCGCCAGTCTGTGCTGTATGTCCTGTAAGAGTTGTTACCGTATCAGCCAACTGAATATCAGTTCCTGATAAATCATTTGCTGTAGTTTTATTCTCAACGTTACCCCAGTCAATACCGCCAGCGCCAGTAGCAGTAACATCAAGAGTATTACCGCTAGTTACAGTTCGTCTATATAGTTCGATAGTCCTAGTAACTGGTGACATATCAGCCTGAGTAATATGAAAAGCCATTTCCTCTGAATTATTTCCAGCACCAATAGTCATATCCTCGTCTAACAATAACTCATACACCCCAGGCATATTTGTTGCATCAGTTTCATTTACTGTTGGTGTCGTCATCAAAGCAGCGGCAGCACCATTCCTAGAGCGATATACTGTAAAAGTTGTTAACCCAGTTTCTCTAGTTTTTAAATCAGTTGCATCGACAGCAACAAAGTAAATGTATTTTGAGGTATCACCACTGGATATTCGCATAATCTGCTATCCTATTAATCACGTAAATCTAATGCTTGAGCCATTGCAGGAGACTGCATTGCATCATCATATACTAAAAATCTTCCTCTAACTCTTTGGTTAACATTATTTATAGGTGGCAAAACAATCCACGGGCCAGAAGACCTGCATAATCTTGGTACGCCTTCTGAATCCTCAACCCATCTAGCAGTTCTAGTATCAGCAGGATCAACAGGATCACTTCCATTATAAAATTCATCTGGTGTCAGATAATGGTACGATCTTTCATTATAACCAGAATACGCTTTTTCTGGGGTTCTTCCATCCCTAGTTCTGCCTTCAGTTGGATCAGATTTTTTGGTTATTTTATGCGGATTCCAACTCATTAATGGGCTTAACATAACCAACTCAAGAGGAAGACCCCAAGTATATCTGTGAACGTGAGTTCCATCAGATACACCAATTACTCGCTCATTATCTGTTAATGAAGCAAAAAAGTTAGAGTCTTTGAAACCTCTGCGCCTATCCCTTCTACCTGAAGCATTCGGTAATGGAATTCCAACAAACCTACTAAATTTTGCAGCATTTAATGGTGTTGATGTTCCAAACTTATTTATTGTGAAATCACTGTCAGTTGTTTTATCCCGATATACTTCTTCGAGAGCTCCGCCAGCTTGAATTCCATAGCATTCACCCATCATGCTATCAATAATCCCTGGTGTGCTACGGTATCTAGCAGTAGGGTTTCCAGCACTATGTACTACTCTATGCCTTAAATACCTATTTTGAATTGGTAAATTTTTATTACCACCTCTGCGCTCACCATAAGTATCAGGTCGATTTTCAAAAATATCATTTGGATGGTATTTTCCAAAGTCACCAACAACTTGTGCTGTCACTCTATTTTTTATAACTCCAAGCTCAGGGTCTTCGTACTCGGTAGTAATGAACGGAACAATTGCCCATAGGCTATTATTCTCACCACGACCCATAATACCGCCATATTCATCCTTCCAGTGTTTCCACACCTGTTCCTGTATTTTTGCAGCATCAACTGTATGTCTATCAGAATCAAAAGTATCAGTGATATGTTCTGAAAATACTTCAGGCCATACTTCTTCTATTGCTAAAGCCCATTTAAAATATTGTCGGTAATCAAAAACGCTATGATCCTTGTCAATCATAGCCTGGAAATAAGACTGCATCAATGATATTTGTTCAGCTACTGTCCCGTCCATATCAGGAGGAACAATCGGAAATTCGATACTTTCAGTAGCAAGATAATCCCCAACCTTTGGTTTTCTCAGTTTATAATCAGTATGGCGTGATTTAAAGATATAGCCATTGGCGATACCTTGCCTCTCAGCCATCCCACACGTTCCTTTATAGTTACTGTGGTCATGCACATTAAGAGGTCGGTATGTTGAAGTAAAAGGATTATCAGTAACTAAATCTCCACCAGCACGATATTGGCGAACGGATAAGTAACCAGAATTACCGCATCCCTGAAAAAATGCTCTCAAAGATGCCCACTGAGTTGCATTCGATAACAAGTCAAGATTGCGCATATCCCTTGTCATAATGGTCATCCCTCTCAAGCGTCTATATCTCAAGAATTATCGCTCCTTTGTTTAGTTGGCAATTCTGCCAAATTCAAATGTCTTACAGCAGTTTTTAATTGTGAATCAAGATTAACTCTTTCATCATGTGATGTTTGTGGTGTAATGTGCCCTGCCTGCATTCTGAATCTTTCAGTATATGATTCAAGCTGATGCGTATTTACATTTTCTGTATCAAAGCTAGGGTCATCTTCAGTACATTCTTTCATTAATTGAAGCCACAGTTTAATCTCACGCATTCTATCTCTAGCAGTCATCTGCATATTTAACTGTGCAAATTCTAACTCTTCAAGATCAATACCCAATAACTCTTTATCAAGAGGGGCGATTTCTACATCATACCTTCTCTGCACTTTCTTCTGCTTAATGCAATTGCGTCTATACTCAAAAGAAAGAGTGATTAGGTTCTGATAAAATACTGATAACTCCCTGACAGCCTGCCAATATTTAGATGCTTGAGTAGGAAATTTTGTGTCATTAAGGACAGAGATTCGCATTTCAGTCTCAGTGCGGAATATTTGCCTTTTAGACCAAACTGCCTGAATTTCGTTTATATGAGCATCAATATAAGCTGCATCTTCTTTATCTAAAAGAGCAACGATTGCGCTTTTCTCAGGCAATTCTGCTTTATCTTTATTGCTAAGTTCACTGCTCATTGTAAAATTCCTCCTAATCCAGCAGACCGTGCTGCACCAAAACCCCTGTCCATGCGCTGCATAGCGCGAAAAATATCACTGGATACTACTGGCTGGCCATATTCTTCCGTGTTTACCATGGGGTCAGTATTGCCAGTAGCTATATCATACAAACCGCCGAAACTGAGCGCCAAATCTTGCGCCCCTGCTCCGGCTAGAAATCCCCGGGCAGTAATCATGCTATCCCCGAACGTCCAGGTGCTGCCGTCGTAACGCTCAGTGCTTGACATATCAGGCTGGGCTGAATCATTGAGACCGCCGAAACTTAGCCCTGTGCTCAACCCCCCCGCTGCAGCATTGCTTGATCTCACCTTTATTAAATCACCGCCTGCCGACCAGCTTGTGCCGTTGTATTCCTCTGAGCTGTCTAGCGTGCCAATGGTGCTGCCTGCATATCCGCCGGCGATTATTGCTGCACTCTGCGTGCCACTGGCGGAAACCCCATCCCGTGCAGTTGTGAGCGATCCACCGGCTGACCAGGTAGTGCCGTTGTATTCCTCCGTGCTAACCAATCGCCCAGTACTAATACCTGCCGCCGCCAAAGCCGCTGTTTGTGTGCCGCACATTGCATGGCTATACCTGGCTGTGGTTAGAGTACCGCCTGCCGACCAGCTTGTGCCATTGTATTCCTCTGAACTGTCCAAAATAGGAATACTATCACCTGCACAGACCAATGCCGCACTCTGTGTTCCACAAGCAGCAGCATCTTCGCGTACGGTTGCGAGAGTGCCTCCTGCCGACCAGCTTGTACCGTTATATTCCTCTGTAGTCCCCAGGGCAGCCTGTAGCGCATCAAGCCCACCAACTGCAAGCGCTGCTGTTTGTGTGCCGCAGCCGGCAAGCAGCCAGCGTGCGGTACTTAACCCTGTGGCACTACTCCATGTAGTAACAATGATTGTAGAATCATCTTCATTGACCACACCAACCTGAACAAGCGGATATTCAATACCTGTTGAATCATCACTTATTATTCCTGTATCTGGATGTGGATATTGGCGCGCAGTCATTAGCTCACCACTATTTTTGGGTCAACATAAACTGTTGTGCTTGGTTTTGCTAAATGAACCCAAACTGTTACCGGCCCAGGCTGTCTATCCGTGATGGTTACTTCTAACTTTTGTTTGCTGTTTGTGCCTCCAAGCCCTATCCACGCAGCTGTTGAGCTGGCTTGATCTGC
>Ga0209121_10000889_pt1 | contig 31980 bp, 26 predicted proteins | sample Cruoilmetagenom3_FD_187292 | JGI IMG/M metagenome (GOLD analysis project Ga0209121, IMG submission 187292) | Oil polluted marine microbial communities from Coal Oil Point, Santa Barbara, California, USA - Sample 3 (SPAdes) (version 2) | ecosystem: Environmental > Aquatic > Marine > Oil seeps ...
ATGTCCCAATCATAAACGAGTTGCCTTAATCTCTCAGGCTCACCTTGTGTTAGAAATCGATACCCCCTCCAGGCTCATCTTGTATTGGAAGAGACTAAGACTTGACAACTTCGTTATATATGTGCTAATATTAAGATTGTCCCGAGTAGCCGAGCAGGGATCCGGCATAAGAGTTGGGCTTGGTGAAAGCTGAAAGGTGCAGGTAGTGGCCGGCACAAGGTAAGCTGAAGGCCAGGCCAGACGATAGCAGGTGAAGGAAGTGAGGTTACTCGGGGCGTCTGATTTTTTGCTGGCTAAGCGTCCTTATCGCATTTTGAAATGACCCAATAAATAGGCTTGATACTTGCGTGGATATCAACCTATTCAAGTTCGATTCTTAACCAAAGTTCACCCTCTAGGTCTTTGATTTCGCGGTATGCCGGGGACATAATACCTAATTCGTAGTAGGCCTAATTGGTATGATGTCCCTGGAAATCCAAGGGCTAACTTCACACCGTGATGGAGCTGTATTGTACGGCCTCATCTTTTCACGGTAGAAAATAGCCTCCTCGGGCTGCTCAATTATATATTTGAACTCATCCACGTCCCTTCCAAAAGCAGCTTCGAAAAATTTTCTCTTGGGACCTACAACGCCATGAGTGGCGTGCAGTATACATTGAATGCCTCTTAATTGTGTCTTAGTCCAATTTGAACCAACATATTTCCTGTCCTTGGCATCCAAAGGAATATACCTCATTGGGAAAGAAAAGATGCTTATGCCCAATTCCTCGTTTAATTCAATATTTATCTGTAGTCTCCTGTAGAAATCCTCTAGGGTGTCATCGTAGTTGAACAATATGAAATTGGAAAGGTGTGTGATCCCGTATTTGTGTGCAAGCCGTACCTTGTCTATGTATAGCTTCTCGAATCTGATGTTGTCAAAGGCTATTCGCAAAGGCTTAAGAGGCAACTGGCTTAGAAGCTCCATCTTATCCTCTTTAAGCAATCGTGCATCAACTCCCTGGTTGAAGTCCACGTAGCGCTGTGCGTCTCCAAGTTTGGCCTCCTTCCTGAATCCATGTCTCTTTATTTCCTCCACTATGCGAGGAAATTCTGCTGAGGCTAGAACATTGTTATCTAGTAAGATCAGGTCCTTCCTGTTGGCGTCTATTTGGTTCCCTAGAGGAATAAAGTTGATGTACTCTGGTTCCAGTCTGGGTACCGCACAGTAGGGGCAATGGTTCGGACATCCTTTAGTCATATACCCAATACTTGCGTTATTGGTGTAATAATTGTAGACGTTGTCAAATAGATGATAATCAGGTGCCAGCCTGTCAACTTCTTGCCATAGGCCGAAGTGAGGCTTTATGCCCGTTTCCTCTTCTACGTCCTTTTGCAAAAGGGAAGCTAGGATGCCTCCGACTTTAACATTCTTTTCGTTCTTCTGCTTGCCCCGCTGGTAAAATTTTATAGTTTCTATGGTCCTCTTCCATTGAAAGGTAAACGTGGTAGTGATGTAGATAATGTCCCAATTCTGGTCTCTAACAGCCGCGCTTGTCCCTTTGTAGAAGACCACCTCATCATCACGCGACTTGTGGTAAGTAGAAATCTTCATCAGTCCAAGAGGAGGATATTTTGTCTTATATGCCGGTTCAACTAGAAGGATTTTCTTTTTCATCTTCAAAATAAACTCTTAATCTATGCTTTATGAAATTACCTAACGGGCGGTTCTCCTTTTTTGCAGCTTCCAACAAGACATGATACGAGTTTATAGCAATAATCTTCCTTATTCCCGAAGAACCTAGAGCCTTTGTTTTTTCATAAAGTAAATCAGCAGTGTCAAAAGCTAAGGTGATATCTCCTTTTCTCTTTCCTAGAGACCTCGCGTCCTCAAAATATACGCTTATATAAGTCCTTTGTCTTTTCACGGTATTATACCACACAATGTGGGGTGTCGCAATATACCTAGGCTATTGAAGAATTTTATACAAGCATTTAGATCCTTGATACACAGAATCATAAGTTCCTCTCGACAAGTTTATTATAGTTCCTTGTTGCTTCTTGTGTCGATATACTGACTTTATCTCACCCGATGTCCAAAAAGCTATCTAGATCGCAGCTGATTTATAAGATATGCCATGTAACACTAGACGTTACCTGCTACCAATTCTATAATGTGATTAATGAGATAACGGCGATGGGCAAAACTGTTTGACCTGCTAATATGCTCCGGCCAAATGAGAAAGAAATATACAAAACTGTACTGTTTTATTGTAAATACTCTATGAGGTGACGTCAATGGAGAAGGAGTTAACTCAATTTGATTGTGAGCGTATTGTAGATGCATTACGTGCAGGAGTGGTTCCAGCAGTTCATCTAGAGGAGTTTTGTGTAGGTCGCAAGCAGTGGTTGGAATCTGTTAAGCATGACCTAGACTTTGTGGCACGTGGAGCATCGAAAGTCAGGTTTCTTTCCGCACCATGGGGTGGGGGTAAGACTCACTTTATTTTGATGGCACGAGAAGAAGCCTTGACTATTGGCTTAGTTGTATCTCATGTTGAACTCAATTCTCGAGAAGCTCCTCTAGACCGATTCGAAATAATTTTCCCTAAAATAATTCGAGGCCTCTTATTTCCTGGCGGATATAACCTTGAGTCAGTGTTGGATACCTGGGCTGTTAACTTTCCATACTATTCCGCCGATGAAATAGGGGTAGAATTACGTAGACTCTCCCCCTCTCTTGATTTCAGGTCTGCGTTGCGTGCTTGTCTAATGCATGCTAAAGGTGATGTCGTCACGCACCGAGCAATGCTCCGTAATGTAGCTGGCTGGTTAGGGGGTGATAGCTTAAATCCTGAGTTAAAAAAAATGGGCGTTTATAATTCGGTCAAGATAACTAACGTGAGTGAAATAGTAGGCTCATTCGTACGTTTTATCTTACAACAGGGATATAAAGGACTAGTTGTAATGTTGGATGAAGCAGAGGCTGTCACTTCTTTAACACAATCAAGACGCCGGACAGAAGCGAACCAGAATATCAGGAAATTATTGGATAATACAGACGAGCACACAGGGCTTTACGTAATGTTTGCAACGACTCCTAACTTCTTAACTGACTCTGATAAAGGCGCGAAGTCATATACCGCTCTCTGGAGCCGTATACATAACATTGTAGGACCTGAACTAGAGAGAATAAGCAAGAGATCGATAATTATCCCACTAGAGCCCTTACGAGCGACCGAACTTGAAGAACTAGCTACTAAAGTAATCATGGCGCATTCCCGTTCTTATGGGTGGAACGCAACTGATTATGTGGACATCAATGGCATCAAATTGTATACAGCCAGATTTGTGAAAGAGTGTGACGACAAAACGGTACGCTCTTTCATACGGCCCCTTGTTTACATACTAGACCAAGCTGAGGAATCAAAGGACCCCAGGGTTATTAGCTTACTCATTAGTCAAGTTAAGTTCGGAGAGGCATAGATTGATGAGGCGCGACCACACCATTGAGACAGGAAAACGGGAATGCCAAGATTAGGCGACATAGAACATATTCGAAATACGCTTAAAAAGATCACAGAAAGAATATCCGACCAAGAAGCCGCAGGGTTAAATGAGAAGACGGCGCAGGTGATTGTAGACGCGCTTCGATTTGGCACGGCGCCCATAAATGGCGCGGCTTTACTTGCGGTAGGTCGTGAGCAGCTTATTAAGATAATCCACCAAGATCTTGACCGAGCATCCACCGGGAAATCATCGCTGAGAATTCTGAATGGTCACATTGGTATGGGTAAAACGTTAACGCTGAGAATATTACAGGATTATGCATTTCGATTAGGTTTTGCTACTAGTTTTGTGACACTCACATCCCGAGAATGTCCTCTACATGATATGGGAGCCGTTTATCAGCATATAGTCAAGGGGCTAAGAGTCAATGATTGCCGCGATAGGGCTGCAGTAGAATGGATCTTAGAAAATTGGGCCAATAGAGTAAGAGATGATGTCCGGAGAACAAGCATAGCTCCATGGTCATTCTGGGAGCTTAGCTCACCGTTCAAGGAAGTATTATCTATATACTTTGAAGCAGTGTTCCATAACTACTTCGTGCGAGCTGAAAAAGCCCTTAGTTGGATTAACGGCGATATGAGGGCGATACAAGATGCAAGGAAAATGGGAGTCCACACAGTAATAACATCCGATAATGCACTTGAGATGCTTGGCAATACAACGAGGATGATCCGTGAACTAGGTCTACGTGGCTTACTAATATTGCTTGACGAGGCTGAGACTATTCCATCAATATGTACCGTAGCACGCAGCAGCCAAGCTATACGTAATTTGGATATGCTAGCAGGTGCTAGCAGTAGAACTCCATATTCATACTTTGTTTATGCTACCACTCCTTACTTCTTAGAATATGTCGATAATACTGGTATTAGGATGAATATCCTGCATGGGAGGTTAATAACATTAGAAAACCTTAGTGATTCCGAACTGGTTGAACTAGCCCTAAAAATCAAGGGAATACATCTACTCGCCTATGGTTGGCAAGGAGATTCAAGAACCAAGGACGCCAATTTAAAGAAGTTGGTATTTGCTTGCCTGGGTCAACAAAAGGTGAGCGTTACACCTAGATTGATAGTCCGATCGGTAGTGAAGTGTATGGATTTATTTTATGATTCTCCCGAGCTCAGTTTTAACGAAATCATGAATAGTCTGCTGAAGACTCTAAATTCAGATAATGAGAACTAGTCGAAACCTATGATTATTGTATCTTATTGTATGGGAATGGTAAAAAGTTGATACAATACCATGGAAATAACGAAAAAAGTTGGTAACCCAATGTGGTGGGAGCAATACGTCGAGGTCGTATATGAGAAAGGTCATATCGAGTTTTTTGAAAGGATGTTTACTGCTAGTGGTGTTTGGAGGCTTGTAATAGTGAGTCCTTGGATAGCTTCACGTATTGATGATCCCATCAACATTGAATCTATAGCAGATTATATCAAGAAATTTCATGTAGACACTACTATTGTGATGAGGAATCCAGAGAAAGAGCCAACAAATTCAGCAGCCGCAGATTTATTTAAGCGAAAGATTTCGCCTTGGATGACCTTGTATTATAATAATAGTGTGCATGCAAAAATATATGTTTGCCGGTGTCACCCGTTTGGTTTTGCACTGTTAAGTTCGGCAAACTTCACGCTACACGACCCTAGGTCGTATGAGGTGGGGTTAGTTATTAATGGATTTGGAGCGGGGCAAAAAATAGTTGAAGAACTTGAGCTAACAGGAACTGATTACATTCCGGGAAAAGGAGAGTCATCCTTGGAATGGGCACCATGGTTCAGGAGGTAAGAAATGGAAATCAAAAATATCGAGTTCAGTGAATACTGCTGTTTGAACAGACCCTTAATGAGAATAGATGAAGAATCAGATGCTCAATGGTTTTTCGGTAACAAGGAGGTTGAACAACGCGTTCTGGAAAGGATTGCAAGTGACTTCAACACGAGGGGCACTCCGAAATGTGGCATTTTGGGCCGGTGGGGTATTGGAAAGACTCATACTCTCAACCATTTAAGATGGCTGTTTGAAACAAAGCCTCAAAAATATAGGACCCAACCGGTTAAAATGCTTCTTGCTCCTTGGGATGACGGTAATCCCAGAGGTAACAATTGGGGTTACATTCACCGAAAAATGATGGATGCGATCGGAGAGCATGTTCTTCGTGAGGTCGTAGTGGCTTTCGACAAGATGCCCCAGGCAAGAACGCAGAATTTGGCAAAAGCGATGGAAGCCATATTCAAGTTTGGTGATGCAAACATAAAATATTCTCTTTCTGTAATTCTTGCTGAGAACTTCTTACGAGAACAACAGAAATCGACTGCTGCGGCATGGGAATGGCTACGTGGCGACAAAGTATCCATTGCTGACCTTGGTGTTAACCGCGTTGTTGAATCCGTCCAGGACATGGTGGACGTCATACGTAACATTGGTGTGCTCGCTAAAACATCGAGAGGATTGGGATTTACATTTTTCATCGACGAGGCTCATGCCCTGGGAGATGTCAAGAAAAAGAAGAGTGAGATCCACTATGGATTCAAAGAGCTAGCAGACCCAACTAATTCGGATGTCGGCTATATTCTAGCTATCTTTGGTGGGGGCATGAATGCTGTTCCCCCTGTACTAACAGACCCAAAAGACATTCTCGACCGGATGGGTGTCACTCAACAGACCATGCATGAAGCGATTATTGAATTAAAAGATGTGACCGCTGCTGAAAGTGATTTGATGGAATTTGCCAAAAATGTGCTCCAGAATCTCAAACATGTTGACAAAGCCAAGTCAATGATAAGCGAAATGAATCTTGGTTCCAAGACAACTCCGGACCTCCTCCCATTCACTCAAGATGGTCTAAAGGAGGTCGTTGATAGATTAAAACAAAAAGAAGAGACTAAGACACCCAGATTGATAATTGATAACCTAGCGACAACATCCAATAAAGCTTATCAGGAGTCAAAGTTACATAACAGCTATGTCTTGGTGGACGCAACGTTCGCAAGAAAAGTACTACCTTAGTTTGGAGACAGTTAGCTACTATGGCAAGAAAGTATGGTCTGTTCCCTGAATTATCTACACATGAAGGATTTGTATCCTTTGGTTTGGATGATGGAATAAGCGACCAGTGGGTTTTGATGGGGGAACTCGCTGAGTACGGTAGGCGTAGGCTTGTCCGGTTTGATGTTTCTAAAGAAAAAGTTGTTACTGTTGTCGGTAGAAGGGGACAGGGAAAATCTTATACCTTAGGGGCCATAGTGGAGGGTATGTGTGCAAGCGTCAATACATCGATCTCAAGTATTAGGCGTGATAAAGCTGTAGTTTTGTTTGACCCCCTGAATATTTTTCAGTGGACATATATTCCTCTCAAGCAGATAACGAATGCATCTAAGGAATACGATAACCAAGTAAACCTAATGCAAAAGTGGAATTTGCAGTCTGTGCCATTAAACGTTCAGGTTTGGGTGCCAGCCGGCTACAGATCAAAATTATATCCTTCCCAGTATCAAGATTTATATCTGAGCGTTTCGGATTTCACACTCGATGATTGGGCTGCGCTAATGGACATAGACATTTTTAGAGATATTCGGGGGCAATATTTCAATGAGCTTTTCAATAGGGTAACAAAATTGGGGTGGGAAGATAAAGACGAGAATGTTCACGCGGCAAAAAGTAAATATAGCATACAGGATCTTATTGAATGTGCAACAAATGATATAGCCTCCGGTTCAGGCTTCTTTAGAGAGGAAACGATAAGGGCGGTGCTTCAACGCCTCTCTTCCTATGGCACGCATCCGGTCTTTTCATCAACTGGGACTGCACTTACAGAGATATTAAAACCAGGAGTATTGTCTATTATGTTGCTTAACAGACTTCCAGAAGACTTGAGGATGGTTTTGGTTGCAGTCTTAGTTCGGCGTATTGTTGCCGAGCGTGCTGAGGCGTCAGAAAATACTAAGGATTTACTGTTGAACCCGGAGATGACGCTAGAGAATAGGCAAGCTAAGCAAGAAGCAGTCTCTCATGCAATCCCAAGGACATGGGTTGTGATAGATGAAATTCAATCTATTTTGCCGGCAGATACGAAGACTGCAGCAACAGACACGTTAGTAAAAACAGTAAAGGAAGGCCGAAATCTCGGTATTTCTTTCTTATCAACTACGCAGCAACCTAGGGCTGTGCATCAAACCGTAATGTCTCAGACAGAGACATTTCTCATTCATCGGCTAGTCTCTCAAGCTGATGTAGAAGCTGTTATTAGTAATCTCAAATCTCAGTCCCCCGAAGAAATTAAAGATGAATCAAGAATCCTGAAGTTACAAGACCTGATTAGAGAAATCCCTGTAGGTCATGTCGCTGTGTCCGATGCTAGCTCACCCCGAACATTTATTATGGAAGTGAGGCCGCGCATAAGCGCGCATGGCGGCTTTGAAACCTAGTCAATAGGTGGGAGAATGACAAAGCCTAGATGGATCCGTAGCTCTAGAAAAACATGGGAGAGGATCGGTTTCTTAAAGGTTGCTGCCTACTTGGCGTCGCAAGGAAAAGGTTCAGAAGGTTTTGTCGACCACGTGAGAGCACATGTTAATTCTACAATCGATGTTCCTTACACGCAGAAATTGGGAAGATGGTTGTGTGGAAATGGACTTGTCTCTGCTGTCGAGCTTAAGAAAATTACCACACACAAAACTATAGGCATCCGACTTCAATATTGGTGGGCTTTCAATACTCCCTTTGCAGCGGGATGGCTCTCGCGTGAGGCCATACCAGACTATTTTGAACATTTCCCTAGAAAAATTGGGATACTTGAGGACAATTTCGAGATAAGTGAACTAGGTAGGCTATTAATGCTAGGAATTATCTCAACTGACGAGATTGAAGCTCTGAAAGGGAACTCGACATCATCACCGAATCCGTTAGAGCTGACGCGCGGTCAAAAAGTGTTGTTTGCACACTCCGTTCTTAAAGCAGATGGAGACTTCATACTGCTATTGTTAGAGCGCTTGGCTGAATTATATCCGAGTAAGACGTTCACTTATCTAGACAACGGAACTGCCATTCCGGTAGCTTTAGACAACATGGCAACATTATTCAGAGGTTCGGCATATACTAGCGACGACCAGAATGAAATCAGCGAGATTATGAGGCTCCGTGATTTAATAACCAAACAGAATGAGATAAACATTGAGAAACAGGGGTCCGGTTCGAGACGCGAGCAAATCTCAATCCCACGGTTAGAATGGTTGGTAGATCTAGGTATTCTTAGGAAAATGAATGCTAGGAATTATAACTTTACACGCGACGGGCTAAAATTGGTCAAAGACTGGACATCTTACTATCGTAATCTGTTGTCTAAATACTATCCGGAAGAATGTCTTAATAAACTTCTCGATGAGCACTTCTTTGGGCCTTTGATGGAATTCCTTTGCGGCTCATCTACTAACTTGGAACAAGATGAGCATTTAAACATTTTAAAAGGGGCTTATGAGATAGTGAAGGGCTCAATGGGTTATGCCCTGATACGGTCTTTACTATTATTTGTGAATGCACGCCAAGCAGAGAACAGACTTTCTGGTTATATTGAGTATGACAGAGCGTTAGCAGGCATCCAGGCCGAATACAAGAAGGATCCAGTGTCCACATATTACACTGTCGATAGATTAGGCGACGAGCATCAAGTGAAATTTGTCCCCTAAATTTTGTTTGTTGTTACACGTCGGATGAAGAACAAGATTACTCTGCAAAGCGATGCCATTATCCCAACACAATGTATCTTATTGTGGAATAACAAAAAGCCAAATTGTGTCCGCAGGATCTACCTGTGTCGGTTTCCGCTTTGATTTCCGCCTCAGTCTTACTATCTTGTATCTGCTATCGCCCTTTTCTCTTTAACAGGAGCCAATTCTCGGCACCCGTATGAACCAAAGCGTACTCCCCTTGTAGTCTATCTCCATGAAGCGTGAATGTTAACAGATTAGGTTCCTTTTGCTGGAGTTCATATTCACCTTTGTCCCAAATTTCGACCTTGCCCGCGCCGTACAAACCTTCAGCGATCTCTCCTTCAAAATCTATGTAACTCACTGGATGATCATCTACCTGAACGGCCAATCGTCGATCACCGGACTCGGTAGGAGGGCCTTTTGGCACGGCCCAACTCTTGAGTACCCCTTCCATTTCTAACCGGAAATCATAGTGTAGACGAGTTGCATGGTGTTTCTGGACTACAAATCTACTCATTCTGAATGCAGCTTGCCTTTTTTCATTTCAACCAATAGTCTATCATCCAGCGCTAGAAGGGGGTAAGATACTCGCGCAAGGGGGCTCCACCAGCTCCCATTGTGTCTCCTTGCTCAACAAAACATCGAAAAGTGACCCAACAATTCTGACTTTTGTGCCATCTGATGGAATTGCACAATCCTCGGTTTTGTTCAATGGTTTGTCCTTTATTATTACCTAGGTTAAGTGTGATGAGTATAACCGCTAGCAGAAAGAGCAGCTTTCGGCAAGAGATTCGCCTTTGTGAGGAAATGTTTGTCCTTTTTACTCATGATACCAATAGTGTTATTATGTGGAATACTGGGTGTGTAAGCAACGAGTTCACATACAGACGTAGGTTTTTAGCCACGTCGATGTCTTTCGGACCTCATAGAATAGCAGTGAATTTGCAATTTGCGTTAAAATAGAAAAACGGGAGGACGATTATGACTAGACAAACAGAGCAAGAAGCAACGGTATTGGTGAATTGTGCCAAGTGTACGCGGCGTGTATGCAATACTAGGGAATGGGACAAGGGACCAGACAATTGTCCCTCTAAGATAAGAACAGAGGTTATCAGGAAAGCCACTGAGAAGTGCGTTAGCCCTGAGAATCTTAGGCTTGCCTACAACGCCTCTAAGCAGGAGGCATCTTGCTATATCAAGCTTCCCCATGCCCCTGAAGTTATTTCACCTTCAAAGAGCAGGGTTGAGGAGATCATGGAGTTTGCCGAAAGAATGCATTATAAGAGACTGGGGGTTGCTTATTGTGTAGGTGTTCAGTACGAGGTCAGTCTGCTCGTACCCATCCTGGAGAACAGAGGATTTGAAGTTGTGTCAGTTTGCTGTAAATGTGGCTCCGTGCCCAAAGAGGAATTGGGCTTCGAAGAGTGGGAAAAAATTAGTCCTGGAACGTTTGAGCCCATGTGTCATCCGTTAGCTCAGGCAGCGATCCTTAATAGCTATAACACAGAGCTCAATATTATGGTATGCCTTTGTGTAGGACATGATTCGTTATTTCTTAAGAACAGTAAGGCGCCCTGCACCGTGCTTGCTGCCAAAGATAGGGTATTCGGACACGCCCCGCTCCTGGCTCTCTACCTCTCGAGATCATATCACCGCCGGGTGATGACAAAACATACAGAGCCAGATGCCTATAAGCAAGCTGAACGTGCAAAAATAGGAGGCGAGCCAGATACAATAACTATGCGAAAACCTAGGCAAGGTAGTGGGTGATAATACTATATCCTTTCTCAAGGCGTATGAGGCTTATTTCAAAGAAATAGATTCAGGACTTAGCTACGGAGTGACTTTTGCTTGTCTCGTTGCACATTAACTCGTTTCGTTAGTTCAAGTCGGTAGACTTCCGGCAGCTTGCTTTGCCTTAACGTCTGCTCGAAGAGATTGAAAGATGGAATCGTAGGGAAATAGGTGAGGTGAGAGGAGCACTGACAATCCGAGGCACCAAATCCAGATATAGAAGAAATGGCTCCGGGGAGGCCCCTCACTATCGCATTCCATATACATTCGAGCCTAGGTTGTCCCAAGGCATACCATATCTGAGCTATCGCGGCCTCTCGTAGGAGATAGTCTATATGCCAATGCAACCTCTTTTCTAACTTCAAATGATACCTCAGCCTACCAGATAATCCGCCAAGGGCGCTGCCCGTATAAACGTAATAGCCGGGTATAAGACTATGGATGCCTAGCCTGCCTGCTCGCAGGCTAAGCCCGACTCCCAAGGCTATCACCAATGCGTACGTGCCACTGTTGTTCATGTCCTAATTCTACACTGGAACCATGTATCTCAGCCTCCGCAAAATACCCTATCTAGGGTATTGAATTTTATGGATGTATATATTAATATAGGAAAATGGGGTTGTAATTACTTCTTTCAAGATGCTATACTCCTAATCCAGGAGATCGGCTAGTGACAAACTGGCAAGTGACCGCAACGACGATTTACTGTGATGCTGTGGATGATGATGTGACGATATTGGTCTACAAAAAAGATTGGAGTACAAAATGCACGGGTTATAAAAAGTATGTTGAGAGTCTTGATAAGGAAGGGGCTAAGATGCTTCGGAAGAAAGCCAAACGATTGGGCCGGAATCTGAAGTGTGAGGGGCCGCAAGATTACAGAGTAACTAACTATCGCGATAAACTCACTGCTGAAGAAAAAGGCTAATTTTATTTAGGACGAGTAACTAAGAAGCTCACCGCATTGAAAAGAATAGTGCTATGGAGGTAAAAACTGATAAGCAGGTTAGGTTGCAGGTTGACGACCTCTCCCTTAGCTTTGGCGGTGTCAGAGCCCTTACTGAGGTGAGCCTAGATATCAGAGATAACGAGATACTGGCTATTATCGGACCTAATGGTGCCGGCAAGACCGCTCTTCTCAACTGCATAAACGGCTTCTACAAACCCCAAAAAGGTGAGATACACTACGACGGGCAAAGAATCACCCGAATGCGCCCGGATAAGCTGGCTAAACTCGGCATTGCCAGAACCTTCCAGAATATCGAGCTGTATACCGGGCTAACCACTCAAGATAACATCATGGCTGCCCGACACGTGTTTATGAAACAAAACTTCATTACTGATGCCCTATACTATGGCTGGGCTTACAAAGAGGAGATTGAACACCGACGGACGGTAGAGGATATTATTGATTTCCTGGAAATACAGTCACTCAGAAAGAAGCATGTTGCCGTTCTGCCCTATGGAATGCGCAAAAGGGTGGAGCTGGCAAGAGCCTTAGCTCTGGAACCGAAAGTCCTACTTCTTGACGAGCCTATGGCCGGGATGAACCTTGAGGAAAAGGAGGACATCGCCCGATTCATAATCGATGTCTTTGAAGGTCAGGGGGCTACCTATCCTGATACCCCCGTTCTGAGAGACGGGGTTAGCTGCATCGTTCTTATTGAACATGATATGGGAGTGGTTATGGACATCGCCGACAGGATTATCGTCCTCGATTTCGGGCGTAAAATTGCTGAAGGCACGCCTGCCGAAATTAAAAGCAACCCTGAAGTTATCAAGGCCTACCTAGGAGAGGCAGCATAAGCGTTTAGAGAACAAGATGCTACAAGTAAACAATATTGATGTCACCTACATGAATGTTATTAAGGTGCTACGAGGCGTATCACTAGAGGTAGCTGATGGCAAAATCGTTGCCCTGCTTGGGGCTAATGGTGCCGGCAAGACTACTACCCTAAAGGCAATCTCAGGGCTGCTAAAGACCGAGGAAGGACAGGTGACCGACGGCAGCATCGTTTTTGATGATAAGAGGATAGACAGGTATGGTCCCGCGGATATTGCTGCCATGGGCATAACCCAAGTTATGGAGGGGCGGAGGATTCTTGAGCACCTTAGTGTTGAAGAGAACCTGCTGGTATTTGCTTATCATCGTAAAGACCGTGGGCAGGTCAAAAGCGATATAGATATGGTCTTTAATTACTTCCCCAAGATTAAGGAGCTCCGCCGCCAGATGAGCGGCTATCTGTCCGGCGGCGAACAGCAGATGTTGGTCATAGGGCGGGGGCTCATGGCCCGCCCCAAGCTTATGCTCTTGGATGAGCCTTCGCTCGGTCTTGCCCCATTGCTGGTGCGAGAAATCTATGAAATTATCCGGAGAATCAATGCCGAGCAAAAGATGGCGATACTCCTGGTGGAGCAAAATGCCAGAGCTGCCCTTGGTATCGCTGACTATGGTTATGTTATGGAGAACGGCAGGATAGCTCTGGGTGGGCCAGCTGATAGGTTAAGAGACAATCAGGATGTTCAGGAATTCTATATGGGCCTATCAGCGGTGGGCTCCCAAAAGAGCTATCGTGAAGTTAAGCACTACCGGCGAAAGAAGAGATGGCTCGCTTAAAAGAACAGGTAGGGGCAGTGCATACTGAAATAGGGCAGGTCTATAGAGAAAAGGGCGATACCTGGCCCAAGATACTCAAATATAACTATGAAAGGTATGGCCCTAACCATACCGCCATGCGTCATAAGCACCATGGTATCTGGCAGCCTTATACCTGGAAGGACTACTATCTCAATGTCAAATACCTGGCACTTGGTTTAATATCCCTCGGCTTTGACCCCGGAGATAAGGTGCTTATTATCGGGGATAATGCCCCCCAGTGGTATTATTCTGAGCTAGCTGCCCAGTCTAACCACGGGGCCTCAGTGGGGCTGTATCCGGATTTAAATCCTTCGGAGATAAAGTACATTGCCCAAAATTCCGAGGCCAGATTTGCTTTGGTTCAAGACCAAGAGCAGGTTGACAAGTTTCTGGAGATTAAGGATGAGCTCCCGCAGCTTGAGAAGGTTATTTACTGGGGCTATAAGGGGCTAGCCCACTATGATGACCCTATTTTGATGGGATATAAGCAGGTGCTAAAGCTGGGGGAAAAGCATGAGGAGGCACACCCCGGACTCTTTGAGCAGAATATCGAAAGCGGTAGTGCTGACGATGTCTGCGCCATCGTTTACACCTCGGGAACCACCGGGGTTGTTCCCAAGGGAGCCGTCCACACCTATAGGACAATGAGGGCTGGCGCTGAATACTACCTGCATCTCGACCCTTGGCAGGAAAATGACAACATTGTTCCCTACCTGCCGCCAGTCTGGATGACTGAGCAGCAGTTTGGGTTTGGCTGCCACCTCTTGTCAGCTAGCATCCTGAACTTTGCTGAGGAGCCGGAAACGCAGCAACAGGATATGAGGGAAATAGGACCAACCATAGTACTCCATAGTGCTCAGCTATGGGAGAACCAGGCAGGAAGGGTGCAGGGCCGCATTCGAGAGGCTGGCGCTCTCAAAAGACTCGTCTTCCGCCTGCTGATGCCTATCGGCTACAGAATGGCTGATTTGAAGGCTAGAAAGCAAAAGCCAAGCCTATCTCTGAAAATACTCTACGCCTTTGCTAATATAGCCCTGTTTAGACCCATCAGAGCTAGCCTTGGTCTATCAAATGCCAGAATCTGCTATACCACCGGGACTATGCTCAGCCCTGAGGCCTTCAGGTCCTACCATGCCCTGAATCTTCCCCTCAAAAGCCTGTACGGGTCAACGGAGGGCGGAGTTCTTACTGGCACCAAAAATGATGATATCCGTTGGGAGACTGTAGGCCCTATTCACAGGGGAGCAGAGGTAAGAATAACCAATAATGGTGAATTTATTTACCGGCAGCCCGGTATTTTTGTCGGTTACTATAATGACCCAGATAAGACTGCGGAGGTGCTTAAAGACGGGTGGTTTTATAGTGGAGACAGTGGTTTTATTGATGAGGATGGACACGTTGTCTTCGTGGATAGGGTAGAGGACCTCGTTGAGCTGGCCAGTGGTGATAAAGTGGCTCCCCAACTTATCGAGAGCCGGCTGAGGTTCAGTCCTTACATCAAGGACGCCTGGGTTCTAGCTGGCCCTGATAGAGCCTATGCCTCGGCAGTCATAGTAATCAATTATGAGAGTGTCGGTAGGTGGGCGGGGGAGAGAAGGGTGGCCTATACTACTTTCACCGAGCTTTCCCAGAAGCCGGAGGTTTACCAGCTAGTAAAGCAGGATATAGACAGAATAAACAAGGCTTTACCGCCGGGCATCAGGGTGAAGAAATATGTCAATCTGCACAAGGAATTTGACCCTGATGAGGCTGAGCTAACCAGAAACAGGACGCTGAAGAGAGTCTTTTTAGAAGAGCGCTACCGCGAGCTTATCAAGGCTATCTACGGTGATAAAACTGAGGTTCCCGTAGAAGCTCGGGTCGGATACCGCGATGGGCAGATGACAACAATAAAGACCACTCTTAGCATCCAGTCTGTTGAAGGAGGTGCCCAATGACCTTCTTTCTACAGTTAGTGGTAAGCGGTTTTTCCGTGGGCATGGCCTATGCCTTGATCGCTATAGGCTTTGTCATCATCTTGAAATGCTCCCAGGCGTTTAACATTGCCCAGGGACACTTTGTAATGATTGGAGGCTACCTGGGCTTTACCTTCCTGGTAATGTTTAACCTGCCGGTATGGGCCGCCCTGCTGGCGGCAATAGCCACGGGTATCATAATGGGCCTGTTAATAGAACGCCTTACCCTGCGCCCCCTGGTGGGTCAACCGGTACTAGCGGTAATCATGATGACCATAGCCCTGGGCTACTGTATATTGGAAGGGCTGGCAACCCTAATCTGGGGTGGCCGATATCAGGTCTACTTCGGACGGTTACCGGAGATATCCATAAACCTTGGGGAGATATATGTATCCCCAACGACCTTACTCACAGCAATAGTGTCTATTATTGTGGTAGCTATACTCTTGCTTTTCTTCCGCTACGCCAGAATTGGACTGATGATGAGAGCCACCGCCGAGGATGAGCAGGTGGTGCAGGGTGCCGGTATCAAGGTGAGTACAGTTTATGCCTTCTCCTGGATAATTGCCTCTGTTACCGGTGTCATCGGGGGCATTCTTTTGGGCAGCGCGGGTGGTGTTTCACCAGCACTGGCTAATATCGGACTGAAAGCATTCGCAGTGGTACTGTTGGGAGGGGCGAACTCAATTGGCGGGGCTATCATAGCCGGAATAATACTGGGGGTGGCGGAGAAGATGGCTGCCGGCTACCTTGACCCGCTATTAACTGCCCGCGGTGGGCTGGCTTCGGTCTTCCCGTTTATCGTTATGATAATTGTGCTGATTATTAGACCCCACGGCCTATTTGGCCTGCGAAGGATAGAGAGGATTTAACACATTATTAGGTTATTTATTAGGACATACCATTTACAAAGGGGGTTAAGCTAAAGAGTATGGCTTTACCCGGTGGGACCTTTAACCAAAGCTATGCCCAGGATATGGCTATCCTCCGCACTAAGCCGCAGTGGGTAATGTTGCTTGCCTTCCTTGCCTTTCTTTTCACCTGCCCACTATTTCTCGGTAATAGGTGGCTGACCATAATGACCATAATCTGTATCACCGTTATTAGTGTTAATGGCCTTAATATTCTAACCGGCTACTGTGGTCAAATCTCCCTGGGCCATGCTGCCTTTATGGCAGTAGGTGGCTATACCTCGGCTATCTTATGCACCACGCTTGGCTTCTCATTCTGGGCAGCCCTGCCCTGTGCTGGCCTGGCTGCGGGATTGGTGGGTTTAATCTTTGGCTTACCATCACTGAGGCTCAAGGGCTTCTACCTGATTATGTCAACAATAGCCGCCTACTTTATTATTATGTGGGGCATAGACCAGCTATTCGATATCACCGGTGGTATTTTGGGCGTAGCTGCGCCCAAACCTGAGATATTTGGCATGGTGTTGAAGTCCAAAGCTAGCTACTTCTACGTGGTGATGATAATTACCTGTCTGGCTATGTTCGCGGCTGAAAACATAGGCAGGAGCAGAGTCGGCAGAGCCTTCATCGCTATCAGAGATAATGACCTGGCCGCTGAGGTCATGGGGGTTAACATATGGGCTTATAAGCTATTGGCATTCTTCATCGGCTGTGTTTTTGCCGGTATCGCTGGCTCACTCCTGGTTCACTACTATGGCTGGTGTAGCACTGAGACGTTCCCCTTCCTGAATTCGATTTGGTATCTGGGCATGCTGATTGTCGGTGGTATGGGCAGCACCACCGGGGTTATCTTTGGCGCTGTGTTTCTCAAACTACTGGATAGCCTGGTCGCCATTACTGGTCCGATGTTAGCCGCGGCTTTTCCGGCTATTGCCGCCCAGGCAGCGGCTTCACTGAGCCTCATCATGCGCGGACTGGTAATTGTCGTCTTCCTTATCTTTCAGCCCAGGGGGCTGGCTCACGGCTGGCAATTTATCAAGGCATATTTCCAGCTATGGCCTTTCTCTCATTAACAGGATTTTAACATAAGTAGCATATTATGAAGACATAAAGATACATGGGATAATAAACAGTGAAAGGAGGTGATTGGATTTAAAAAGACATCTAATTCACGGGCTAGATTAAATCATAAACTAGGAGTGAAAGGAGGTGATTGAATTCAAAAAGACACTAATTCATGGGCTAGACTAAATCATAAACTTAGAAAGGAGGAAAAAAGTGAAGAAGAGAATACTATTTATCGCGTTAGCGGTTGTACTGGCTCTCAGCATCGGCCTCATCGGCTGTAATGGAGGCCAGCAGGAAGAGGAAGAAGAGGAAGAGGAAGAACTGGAAGGGACGCTATATATCGGTGGCAACTTCGGCTTGACCGGCCCATGGGCTGAGGACTGCGCTGCGGTTCTGGCCGCCTTTGAGGATTATGCCGATTATGTAAACGACACCCACCAGACGGCCCCATGGGGGGAGACATTCCCTGAGGGTGTAACCCTGGAGGTAAAGTTCGCAGATGATGGGTGTGTCAACGGAGCGCTGGCGCTGGAAAACTATGAGACGCTTAAGGACCAAGGACTCCTGGTCCAAAGGATATCAGGTACGCCAATAGCGATGGCAATGCTGGATACCCTGGCTGAAGACGAGGTCGGTGCCACTAGCCAGGCTTCTGGGCCCTATCTCCTGACGCCGCCAAGAACCATCTTCATGAATTACCCTATTTATACCGATCAGGCGGCCGCCATCGCTGATTGGTTCATGGATGAGTGGACAGAGGACACGGCGCCAAAGGTCGCCTATTTTACCAATGATGCCTTCGGTATGACACTTCCAATACCTGAGATGGATGCCTATCTCGAGTCAATCGGGTTTGAGGTGGTTAAGCCCGTCCAGGTTGTACCTATGGTGCCTACGGAAGAACCAACTGCACAGTTTCAGTTTCTGTTGAATAACAATATTGACCTTGCCCTTGGTGCCCACACTTGCATCGGTTCAGTGCCGTTGATGGGGTGGGCGACCGATCTGGGTATAGGACGCGGCCTGACCAACGACGTAACCTTTGGCTTCTGCTCACCGAGTCACCTCGTTGTATATCTTCAGGATGCGGAGCCAGGGGACGGGAACGGTCTTGTCATCGCTGGTAGCTACCCCGCCTGGGGTTCCGGACTCGACGGGATGGATTTCTGTCTCGACTTACAGGCTACTTACGGCGAAGCGATAGACCACATCATGTATGCCCACGGCGTTGTTGAGGCCATGATTCAGGTCGAAGCACTAAGGCTGGCACTTGAAAATACTGGTAAGCAACCTGCCGACCTTACGACGGCTGATGTCCTCAATGAGGGCTTCTACGAGATTACTAACCTTGACACCGGCGACATAATCCCTGGGACCATAGCCTATGGTGTGAGTGATGTTGAAGGTGCTGGGGAGGTAGTTCTTCACCAGAACCAGGATGGAGAGAACGTAGAACTGGGCACCTGGCCCCTTCGCCACCTCTATGAGGGGGCGTAACAACCTATCTGGGGGGCTCTTAAGAGCTCCCCAGAAACTCCCAATGCTCCAGCCAGGAGAACGAAAACCAGGACTCCCCACCAGTTTTGACCCAGTTTGAATTGAGTGGGGAAGAATATCCGCTCACAGGTGAGAAAGAGATGAGCTCAATCCAACAGGACTTAGCCATATTTAAGAAATTTAGTTTTGAGAGGCTGCCCGTAGGTGTTAAGTTCTTACCCAATAAACCAGATGGGATTGAGAAGCTAGATAAGATTTTAGATTTTTGCGAGATGCTTCCCGAAGCCCAGGAAGGAAATGCTTTTTACGTCACCAAAGAAAATTTCACCTGCGTCGGACCGCTGATACTAGGCATGATAGAGCATGAGCCAATTTTTGAGAGGGGGCTAGTAGGACCGAGGCTGGAAATCTTCAAGGACGTACGTGCCAACCAGAGAATCTATCATATAATCCCCAAACTGCAAAGGGGTGCCGTTAACTATGTCGCTTTCGCGCGTCTGGACAAACTAACGTTCGAGCCAGACGTATTAATTGCTACTGCTAACCCTGGTCAAGCCGAAATTTTACTGAGGGCGCATAGCTATAGTAGCGGTAAGATGTGGACGGCTAAGGGAACGTCGGTAATAGGCTGCGCCTGGCTATACGTTTATCCCTACTTGAGTGGCGAGTTGAATCTTACCTGCACCGGTGGTAGCTTTGGCATGAAAGCCAGAAAACTATTCCCGGAGGGCGTGATACTTATGTCCATCCCTTATGACTTGCTCCCCGGCATAATAAATAATTTGCAGGATATGAAATGGGTTCCTCATTCCTACACTATCGGCAGAGCCGAACATAAGAAAAAGGTTAAGGGCATAGTTGAGGCACTGAAGCAGGAATCTCAGGTCAAATAAGACAAGGGCGTGGGGCAGGCGATTTTGGAGCTCCGTTATGCTGTAGACCCTTAGTACCCTCAGTTTTCCCCGGCAGAGCCGCTTTCCCCTTATCGTTCTCTCGGTAATTTTAGACTGCTACTAACAATTACATTCTTTAAGGTTTCCGAAGTCCCGGCGGCTATTCATGCGCGCTATGCCGCCCTTGATGGCTCCGCCTTTGACCTGACGCAAGATTTTACCAAAGCTGAAGGTGTCGGCGCCCCCAAGGGACTCATTGACAACCTCTGCGAAGTGGGGAAGGGGGGACTCGAACCCCCACGCCTTTCGGCACATGATCCTAAGTCATGCTCGTCTGCCAATTCCGACACTCCCCCGATAGGAAACCACCTAATACAATAGCATTTTACGGGACTCGCCTCAAACCATCGAATTCCTGAGACACCATACCAATTGGGCCCACTACAAATTAGGCCTCATGTCCCCAGAATATCACAGTACCCTGAAGTAGAAAACTGCTATCTGAATATCAGACCATGGCATTTATGCCCAGAAGCTCACGTCCGATAGTCAACTTATGCATTTCAGTTGTGCCGCCAAGTATGGTACTCAACACCGCATCACGGTAGTGATGCGCTATCGGAAAGTCATCGGTGCAGCCATAAGCACCATGAAGCCTGATTGCCTCTGCTGACACTCTCACCGCCAACTCGGTGGCAAGCCACTTGGCTGAGGATAGCTCTTTAGCATGGCGAAGCCCCTTAGTCTTGATGTCACTAACATAATATACCAGCCATCTAATCGCCTCAATCTCTGCTTCCATTCTGGCTATTGCTTCTTGCACTAACTGAAAGCTGGCTATAGGCTTGCCAAACTGATGGCGCTCTTTAGTGTATTTGATACAGGCGTCGAGGCAGCTCTGAGCCATGCCAACAGCACCAGCCGCGATAAACAGGCGAGCTGTATCAATACCAACTAAGGCGTTCTGAAGACCCCGACCTATCTGACCAAGGAGATTACCGTGGGGCACCCGGCAATCGCTAAACCCTAAATTAGCCAGGTCACAGGTCCAGCCGCCTACCAGCTCGACATTTGAGCTGGAAAAGCCTGTGGTACCTCTCTCAACACCAATAAGAGCCATCCCCCTGGTGCCCAGGCTCTTGTCCGTCTGGGCTAAAACAAAGACAATATCAGCCATACTGCCATGCATGATAAAGTTCTTGGTGCCGCTAATAACCCACTCATTACCATGGAGTGCAGCCATAGTCTCGATAGCAGCGGCGTCGCTGCCAGCATCGGGCTCAGCAACGGCTACAGCAGCAATCAATTCACCCCGGCATAGTGGAGGCAGGTATTTCTGCTTTTGCTCATCGTTAGCCACGTTCATAAGAATAGTGCCGGCAAGCACACCATGCCCTAAGGAGACCAAAGTCTGGGTCCAGCTCGCCCAACTCAGTTGCTCCCAGATTATAGCTGCGGAAGTATAATCAAGCCCGGCACCCCCATATTCCTCAGGTATGTGGGCTCCTATTAGACCCAGCGAACCCATCTTCTTGATAACATCATAGTTTACCTTGTGTTGTCGCTCATAATCTTTGAGTGTAGGAAGCATCTCCTGCTCGGCAAACTCGCGTGCCATGCTGCGCAGCATTATCTGTTTCTCAGTTAATTCAAAATCCATTGTTCATGCCTCTTACAGCTAAATGTTACCCCTTACAGAGGAATATTACCGTGCCGCTTGAGAGTGGGCCCCACCTTTTTGCTCTGTATTAATTGAAGGGACTGCATCAAACAGCGCCTGGTGTCCCCTGGTTCAATAATATCTTGGATATAGGTAACTTGCGATGCCAAAGCCAGGCTGTCGGCATATAGTTCCCGATACTGCTTTATCTTTTGGGTTTTAAACTCCTCTGGATTGTCTGCGGACTTGATATCCTCAGCATAGAATAGTTCTACTGCCTGTTCAGCACCCATAGCACCAACCTCAGCCGTGGGAAAGGCAAAGACGAGGTCAGTACCAAAACCCGGTAATATCCCCATACCCAAAACAGCACCCCCATATGCCTTACGCAGTAATATCGCTATCTTGGGTACAGTCGCTTCAGACAAAGCATAAAGCACCTTGGCTCCTTCACGAATTATTCCAGCTTGTTCTTGAGCTTTACCCGGCAGATAGCCAGGTGTATCTACCAGCAAGACAATTGGAATATTGAAGGCATCACAGAACCTGATAAACCTGGCTTGCTTAAGAGAGCTGTCTGCGCTCATACAACCAGCACGTACCAGCGGTTGATTAGCAACAACACCAATAGCATAACCATCCAATCGGGCAAAGCCAACTACTATCTCACCGGCAAACTCCGGTTTGACCTCAAGGAAGTCACCACTATCCACAATTTCCTTGATTACTTTATGCATATCGTATCCCATGGTTGGCTGGACAGGCACTATCTCGCTCAAGGCATCTGTAAATCTCTCCGGGTCATCACCAGTATCCTTTCTCTCAGGTCGTTCTCTCCAGTTTGATGGCAGAAATGACAATAATCGCCTTATCCCCTCCATGCATTCCTTCTCGCTCTTCACCCTGAAATCGGCAACACCGGTAACTTGGCAATGGACCTTAGCTCCTCCAAGCTCCTCCATGCTGACTTCCTCACCCATCACCGACTTAATGACCCGGGGACCGGTGATAAACATGCGTGATAGACCATCTACCATAAAGATAAAATCAGTCAGTGCCGGGGAATAGACAGAGCCACCAGTACAATTTCCCAAAATAGCTGAGATCTGAGGTATTGCTCCCGAGCACCGAGTGTTAATATAGAATACCGCACCGCCGTGTTTTTCATCGCTCACTCGATATGGGTCGTCACTCCCTGCCAGCTCCGGTTTAATCACCCTGGCTCCCGGGGAATCATTCAGACCGATGAGTGGGACACCCATGTCCAGAGCCATTTCGTGTATATTATATAGCTTCCTGCCATGTATGTAGCCTTGGGAGCCGCCAAACACCGTATCATCGTGAGCAAAAACACAGACTCTTCGTCCGTCTATTGTTCCGTGTCCGACTACGATGCCATCACCTGGCGCACCAATTTTGTATTTCACCAGCATGTTAAACTCTCTAAAGCTGCCTGGGTCGAGGAGCAGGTCTATGCGCTCACGGCCTGTAAGCTTACCCTTCTCATGCTCCTTAGCTATTTTCTGCTCACCACCCCCAAATGCAGCTGTTGCCTTGGCTTCACGAAGCCTCTTAATACGCTCTTCCATATTCATCCTCCGCAAGATTAGAAATGAGACTCAGCAGCATTTTAACAGGTTCGCGCCTATTTTCAAAGCATTATGGCGGAATTCCCGGGACACCATACCAATATACCAATTAGGCCTACTATAAATCAGGTGTTATCTCCCCGGAATGGGACAGATGCTAAGGAGACTTCATGCAGAACCATACAGGACTAAAGGAATAACAGCCGCAAGGATGACTGCAAATGGTACAACTATTGCCATCGCTATTGCTATCGCAAATACTACTATGCAGGCAATATTCCAGCTCCTCTGCGTACTCTTGAAGTGCTCGATGCTGCCCCATTTCTTATTCCGCCATGCCCACTCTTTTCCCTTTACGCCAAGAACGATAGCCCAAACAAAACCAAAATAGGGAATAAGACAAAGTAGCGCTATCAAGACACCATTAAAGATTCCCCATATCCAGGTTAAGCCGAATGCTCCCCAGCTCCACCCCTTAACTTCCTCTGGGACTGTGGCTAATTTACCTTGTCCTGATGTATTCTCCGGCGTTACCCCAACCTTAAGCCTCTGTCCACAGTCAGGGCAAAACATGAAGCCCGCACCTACTTCTTTTCCACAATTAGGACAAAATGGCATAGCTTCACTCCCGTCCATTTAATACATCATACGAGAATTAAGGACAATGGTCAATACCGCAAGCTCCAGGGACACCATACTAATTAGGCCTGCTACAAATTAGGTATCATGTCCTCAGAATACTTTAAGATTAGACGGCGGTAACCTTGGCATTCTACAGAGGTAAATTTTGAGAATTCCATTGACCCTCTTTATTTTCCCATCTTTTGATACTAGAATAAACTTCAAATAAAAGTTTGTCGCATGGGGAGGTGCCTATGGAGAAAACAGAATTCACTCAATACGACATGATTAAATACAATGATGAAATATTGTCTCTGGTGAAGGATTTAGAACCGATTTACTCCATCGTTGCTCGTGCGAGGAGTCATAGAGTTAAGGGTGGGGATGATATCAAAATTGATATACATCTAACAGGAGTAGGTATTCCAGATGCAAACAAGTTTATCTTTCTGTGGTCATCACCCAATGTTATTGATTCCTCCAAAGAAGGAGATTGTATTTGGTGCACGAGGGTATTAGAGAAAATAGGCGACAAAGATGTGACGTTTCCTTTAGCAGGCGAAGCTTACTTAGAGCATCTGAAGTTGGACGCAACTGGCACTATGCTTCATCTACACAAGGGCTTCTTCTTGCCTTGGCCAATGCTTCCCCCACCAAAGGGAACACAACCAGATTTGCCTATAATTGTAGCTGAGAGAGACTCACAAGGTCGTTGCCCAATTTCTATTTCTCTAAAAACTTTGGGAAAGGCTAAACCCGGTGATTACACTGTAGACCTTGTTTTTACATACAGGCACAACAACATTGTTAAACAGGCGTCTGATAATGTGGAGTCCCACATCACCAGTTGGTGGGACAGGAATCAGTCATGGATAATTACAGCAGGTTCGGTGATAGCATTCATTCTGCTGGTGCTAACTGTTATTAATGGTTTTATTAGCTAGGAAATTCCAGGGACACCATACCAATTAGGCCTACTACAAATCAGGTATTATGTCCCCAGAATACTTTGCGAGGCGCGAAGGATAGACCAATATCCTGGAATGATTGAGTGATGTCTCTGCTAGTGGCTAATTAACCTCCATTTCATGAGATCGCTTAACGGTAAGCATGTATAAGCATATCCATTACAGCATATAGTTTTAACCTGATGATCTGGAGCTAGGATACCTGACTTGTAGATGGAGTTTACTAGCGAGTTGCTGCATTGTTTGGATTTTCTAGTTTCGCCTCTTTTTGCCTCAACAATACATAAAGTTGGATTGTTGAGTGAGCCAGATTAGCCATTTCTGATTGGTAGGTGGCCGTTCATCGACGTGTTGCTTGTAAACTGGAGCACTCGACGCATGGCTACGCAGATAGTTCGACTTATTCGGTTCCTGCATGGCAGAATCTCTGTCGAAAAGGAGGCAGGCGGCCTCCGCCTCCTCTCAGAAGTGCCTTACACATCCGCCCGAAAGATCTGGAGGTTGTCAAAAGCCCTCAGAAATGAGTTGAGAGGGGAGGTCTTAGCTTTGTGGTTCGCCCCTGAAATCTTTTCCGAGGATTAATGGTCAGCCCGGTGTTGGAGCGGCGTCCCGGTCCTAGCCATTTCCCAACTCGCTGGCCCCAGGCGGGTTCACTATCTATCCGCTTAGGGCAGTCAGGCAGTTAAGCTGTAGGTTTCAGCTATAAGCTCATGAGTTGTTACTTCTAAGTGTGAGTTTAGAAGTTAGAGTGGGAATCAGAGTTGGAGCTTAATCCGAAACTAGAGTGGCAACTAAACCCGAAACTAAAGTAGAAACTAAACTAGAAACTAAACCCGGGATAAGTGCTTCAAATGGGCCTAAAACCCGAGCTTTCAGTACCGCCCACCAACTTGGTTCCGTAATAATTTCTTCAGTAGCTATCCCTACTTAACATTTCGTCAGAACGTGACCTATTGACAAATACAGGGAAATCGATAAAATATTATAATTTCGAGAAGCTATCCTGCTACCGTTTGGAAGTGTAGAGATATTGAGACAGTAATTTCGACCTAAACAATTCGAGTTCCATTGGGCAGCGCGGCAAAGTGAAGAAAAGGAGAAGAGCAGACTGCTATGGCACAACAAACCTGGGAAAACTACCGGCAAAATAAGCCTTTCAAACCATCGCCCCTAAAGGGTATACGCGTACTCGAGGTTTGTACTATTATATTTGGTCCGGCCGGGCCGGGTTTTCTCGGGGCGATGGGTGCTGAGGTTATTAAGTGCGAATTACCACCCAGGGGAGATACGATGCGTCAGATGGTTCCTGACGGCTACTTTTTTAGGGACCAGTCGCTAGCAATGACTCACACCAACACCAACAAATACTGGCTGGGGTTGGATTTACATAAACCAGAAGGACAGAAGATATTCCATGAACTGGCAGCCAAATCTGACATTGTAGAAGATAATTTGAGGCCGAGTACGATGGAAAGATGGAACATAGGTTACCGACAACTCAAGGAAACTAATCCAGGTATTATTTATATCTCAAAGAATGGTTTTGGACAGTGGGGGCAATATGCTGAGGAGAACAGGCCCTCCAACGATGGTGCTGCCCAAGCACTTTCCGGCTATGCTTGGATGTCGAGCTTTCCTGGCCAACCACCTCTAAAGAGTCGGTTGTACGTCTGTGATACTTTTGGTGCCTTAATGGGGGAAGTGGCAGTGCTAGCAGCCCTTCATCATCGAAGCAAAACAGGCAAAGGACAATATATAGAACTATCACAGAGTGAGAATATCATGCGCATAATGTCATGGATCTGGCCTTACCAGCAAATTACTGGCAAAGCGGCCATGCCCACAGGAAACAGGGATGCATCCATCTGTCCTGCTGATACATTCCGCTGTGTTGATGATACTTTCATGGCTATAGCAGCACCGGCTCCGAACGAATTTGAGGGCTTGTGTGCCGCTATGGACAGGCCGGAGCTGGCTGAAGATCCCCGGTTTAAAGATCACCTGACCCGACTAAAGGAAGAAAATGCCACTGCACTCCTCGCAATCATTGCTGCTTGGGTGAGAACCAAGAAACCTGAAGAGATCGAAGAATTAGCTGAGGGCTATGGATTCGCGGCGTCTCGTGTGTATACCAGCAAGGATGTCATGGAGGACGCTCATTTTCGGGAACGGGGCTTCATAACCAACATCGATGATCCTTTTATTGGTCCTTATACCGAATATGAATTTCCCGTAATGATGTCCAAGAGCCCACCGAGAGTCAAGTGGTCTATAAGAGCGGTCGGTTTCGACAACGAATATGTAATGAAACGCACTTTAGGTAAGAGTGAAGAAGAGATCAAGGAGTTATATCGGTGCGGGGTCCTAGGCAAATGGGCAGATGTACAGGGATGCCGACCGCCACCTCACTGGGACGGCAAGGCTGGGATAATAATGGCTAGAGACTGAGCTTTGTTTCATAAGTGTCAATGAGAAAAGCAGCAAAAGTATCCAAGACGAAACAGCAGAGTTGGCCAGACTGGATAAGGGAAAGAGACGATCCTCGAATTGCTCACACGAAGCCCGAAGCTCTAGATGATATAACCGTGTTGGATCTGAGCTACAAGAGTTTCGGCGGCTGCCTTTGTTCTTCGCTTTTAGCTGAGTTTGGTGCTGAAGTTCTGAGAATAGAACCTCCAGAGGGCGATTTTTTCAGGACTTGCACACCTTACGGCCTACTGTATAAGGGTGAAGGACTTAACTATTTAACCGAGGGCAGGAACAAATTTCACATAACCCTTGACGTTAGTAAACCCGAGGGGAGGGAAATACTCAAAGGGCTAGTTGCACAAGCTGATGTGCTTATAGAGACCTACAGGCCAGGAACTATGGATGAGTGGGGTATTGGTTATGAACAACTGAAAGAAGTTAACCCAAGGCTGATATTCGCTTCCATAACGGGCTACGGACAGTTTGGGCCTATGAGTCGGAGCCGAATGCCGGACTACGATAACATAGCTCAGGCCAGATCAGAAATACAGTCAGCCACAGGAGAGATGCTACCCGAGGGTAAAAGCTACGATGAATGTCCCTGGGCAGTTCCTACCAAGGCTGGCCCTTGGATAGCTTGGTCCGCAGCTGGAACATTTATGGCAGTAGGTATTCTGGCTGCTTTGTATTGGAGAGGAATAACTGGAGAGGGACAATCTTTGGATATAGCTACTGCTGAGGCCTATGCCCGTTTCGATGATTATACTACAATTTGGTATCAGGCAGCTGGTGTTGTTGCTGAGCGCTTTGGCAACCTGGACATTGCCGGCTGGCTATATTGCTTCGCACCAACTAAGGATGGCGCCGTTTTCTTGGGTGGCTTGAGGGTGGAGATGTGGCAAGCTTTTGCTGACATGTTGGGAAAATGGGACGAATGGGGTGCAGCAAGCTGGACCAGCGTCGCACATTTCACACAGAAAGATGAGCAATTAAAATGGGCATCTTTAGTCTTTGAGGAGACGCGCAAGTATACCAATGAAGAACTCGTAAGGATGTCCATAGAATATGCCAAGAAGGGACGCCTGGCACCTGTTACCCCAGTGGTAGCCCCAATGTGTTCTCCTGAAGAGGCTATGAAAGATGCCAACTGGTTAGATAGAGGCATCTTTATCCCGATTCAAGACCCCCTCTACGGAGAACTTATCGTAGGTCAAGCGCAACACAAGATGACAGAAAGTCCAATACGAACAAAGTGGGTATGCCGACCCGTGGGCTATGATAATGAGCATATCTATCTCAAGTATTTGGGGTGGGGACCGTCCAAGCTAAGAGAATTGAAACAGCAGGGGATAATTTAGAAGTTGCTTTGCAGGCCAAACTCTTGGTCAAATCAGACGGTGTGTAAAATTCAACTTTGGAAATTTGGTAGTTTCAAACATAATCCTCTGTCATCTATGATTAGTTATATATCCTAACAATAAACGAGTTACCTCAATATCTCATGCTGACCTTATATTAGAAATTGATACGTCCTCCAAGCCCGTCTTATATGTGAAAGACTCTGATTTTCCTAAATTGGGCATTTTAAATCATAATTGGTGGAAACAAAGTGGAAATGAACTCACCTTCATTACCTAAGACTTGAGCAACGTCACACAAAAACCATTATGTTTAGTTCCTAGTCTTGCATTGACCAGACCAAGCTAATGTGCAGTTCTAAGTTCGGGTTCATTTTGTGCCTCATCCAATAGAGCTCATTCCCTGATCATTCCGCTAACTCTTAATTCTAAGCCAAAAATCCAGATGGTCATTTTACGTATAAACTAGAACCTTTGTGTCAATCACCAAAACCCTGTTTTGTTCGTGAAGTGTCATTTAGTACCAACCGGTCCCAAACAATTTAACGCCAAAATAACGCCAATTTTCCAGTTATGACTTGAAGCTAATGGACTGCACCCATATGATTTGAAGGGTAGGGTTAGGAGAGTCCGGCGAGGTGTCTTATTGGTATCTCGATTGAATACTACCTCCTCACATCCGCCTTTTCCTTCAAATTTGAATCTAATTTAATTGATAAATGAAAGGAGGGGCGGGAAAAGCCTAATCCTCGTATGGGGAGGATGTACACCCAGACGTTCAATGCCCGTTTTTGGGGCTCTCAAACTATAGTTTATCGCCTAGCTGTGAGATAGTATGTCGCCCAATCAGTAGCAAAGTGGCTTATCATCAGGTCACAAAACGATGTTACAAGCCTATTTCAGGTGCCTATATGCGGGCAGCTAAGCTCTGTAGTTAATTCAATATCTAATAGGCTGCATTATCTACCTTTACATTTGCTGGGACGAAGTCACACATGTACAATATAGAACGCTGCTATAGAGCATGGAACAAGAGTAATGCCGAGAGCAAATGTCAACGGAATAAATCTGTACTATGAGGTCAGCGGGTCAGGTCCCAGTGTGGTGCTCTGCCATGGATATACAGGGAGCCACCAGGATTGGATGTTTCAAGTGCCTGTCTTAGCTCAAAAATATCAAGCAGTCACAGTAGATCATCGGGGGCATGGAACTTCGGATGCGCCATCCTCAGCAGATGCTTATTCCATTCATACCTTAGCTGACGACCTGTATGGTTTGCTCAATTACCTGGACATCGTCAAATGCTGCCTTGTGGGACATTCGATGGGTGGGCTTGTCGCCCTGCGGCTTGCTTTGGATCAGTCACACGTTGTTAACTCGCTGGTTTTGGTTGACACGGGAAGCGGACCTGTGAACATACCCGGCTATGCAGACAGGCGTGCCAAGCTTCTTGAAATAGCCCGGATTGATGGTATGGAAGCTGTGTTCGAATACGACGCTAGGCGTAATCCGTCGTCCCTCAGGCGCTTTGAAAGATATCCAAGGTTATTTGATGGGTCTAAGCGGAGAATGCTTGAGATGCCGGTCGATGGATACATATATGTGGGACAAGCATTGTCAAAGTGCGAAGACTTGACAGGACGACTGAAGGAGATATCGATGGCCACGCTGGTCATGGTTGGCGAAGAAGACGTGCCTTTCCAACCAACATCCAGGACCTTGGCTGAGGGCATACCTAATGCCCAGTTGCGTGTGGTACCTCAAGCGCTACACTGCCCCCAGGAAGAGAAACCAGAGACTTTCAATCAAATACTACTGGAATTTCTGACCAAAGTGATGCCCAGATAGATTAGATTGCGAGTCGCTGATGATTATTCCAATTAGATTTGGCAGAACAACCTGACGGATTTTACAATTGCTTGTTAAGTGTGATTCGTAAAATAGAAGGGCTGGAGATCCCGTCGGGGAAATCCAGCCCTCTTGAGTTCTGTTAGGCTCTGTAAAGAGCAAGTCTAACTCTTGCCAATTCTGAACATCTTGGTTCCACACACAGGGCACACACCCTAAGTTGCCGGCTTGCCATTTTTCATGGTGATCCTTTTAGTGTCCTTCATTTCTCTTTTGGCACGGCACTTCATACAGTATGCTTGCATTTGATCCTCCTCTCGTGGGAGTAGATAGTAGGATATTCGCCTGTACGATGTCAATAGCCCTTATGGCTAAGATACTGAAGCTCGACATCTAACTTGGAATGTGACTTCAGAGGCAAAAAGATAGGGTCGAGGGTAACTCCTCGACCCTATTCGATTTGAGGAACATTAGAATTCGAATAACGCTGGCTGCTCCGCCTTTTTCTTGGCTACCTCTTCCTCTCGTTGCTGACATCTCGCGGCTTGGTTTCTTTCCTGTCTTGCTCGGACCCGCCTTTCGTAGAGCCAGTCCTTCAGCCGGCGCAGCTCTCTCATCTGGTGGTCGCTGATTGACTTCACCTGGATATCTTAAGGTATCTGAGCGCCGCTTTCCTTAGAGCGATGGCGACTATAGACTTGGTTGGCGATGTAGAGGTAAATCTCTGTCCAATCGCTATCTATCGGCTGTGCCAAGCTGGCGGTCATGAGATAGGCGCAGGCTTCGGCATCTGTGCCTGTCAGCTCCTCTCCCTTGACTGCCTTCATGTTCATCACTAATCTCTCTAAGGTGACGGCATTTTTCAGCCATTCAGGAAGAGTATCGCCCCAGCCCCCAGGAAAGACAATAATGGGGTCTGTTAGGGCACCAACGAGATCAGAGATGCCTTTCTCAATTTTAACTTCAGTCGTCAGATTATCACCTCCTTTTTGGGCAATAGTAGCCCTATCAAACAAGGGGTACAGCCCTTCTAGTCTTTGAATCGCTTAATATGTATGCTGTCGCAGCCTGGCCGACGGTAGGGGTCAATTGGATACTCGCCAAAGCCGTTCCAGAAGTCCAGCAGCCACAGGGTATAGCCGAAGTATTCCTGGCGCCGCAGGGCGTAAATTCGGTCGGTGAAGATGCGCACTACGCCAGAACGGTTGCCCCTGAGAACGATGACGCTCGGCAGTTCCTTGTCGCCAAACATAGGCTGCTCTACCCGCATCCTTCCGAGCTTCAGGTTATCTATCCAGTAGTGAGAGCCATGACCCCCATAAGCTCCGACGTAGATATCCTTACCTTCCAGGTCGGCGAGGAGTTCTATAAACTCCCTCAGGGCTTCACGTCTCTTTTTGGCCAGATTAACCCTACGTTCTCGAGTGCCTAGCCTGACTTCTGTTTTTGGC
>Ga0209121_10000890_pt1 | contig 31940 bp, 31 predicted proteins | sample Cruoilmetagenom3_FD_187292 | JGI IMG/M metagenome (GOLD analysis project Ga0209121, IMG submission 187292) | Oil polluted marine microbial communities from Coal Oil Point, Santa Barbara, California, USA - Sample 3 (SPAdes) (version 2) | ecosystem: Environmental > Aquatic > Marine > Oil seeps ...
TATCAACAACCACGACTGGGGCCGGCAGATTCAAATGTCGTTTTATTCCGGGCCGGTGCCTTTTACGCCGGGCGGCAAGCAGCCGTCGAAAACATGGGCCGGCCTCGGCTGGAATCCCATCCAATCGGGTGACTACGCCGGCAACCGCTCACGTATAGTCGAGTATCGTAACGATGGAAAGTCTATTTACGTCAAATGCGTTCCGATGCAGTGGCCGCTGGACAACGAACCGGGCGAATGCACGTTCGAAAGCTGGATAAAGCTCGAAGAAAATGTTGTAAAAGTTCGCAGCCGCATTAAAAATCACCGAACGGATACAACTCAATACTCCGGCCGGGGCCAGGAACTTCCCGCCGTATATACGAACGGCCCGTGGTACAGGTTGTTCAGCTACACGGGAAACAGGCCCTTTACGAATGACAAACTGTCGCGCTTCACGAAGACGTGGACAAACCTTCAGGATGCTGACGGTTCGCCCTGGGAGCACTGGACGGCCACCGAGAACTGGGCGGCACTTATCAATGAAGATGACTGGGGTCTCGGCGTTTTCAAGCCGGATGTGTATTCTTTCACGGGCGGTTTCTTCGGTACCCCTGGCAAGGGCGGCAGCAAGGATGGCCCGACCGGCTACATCTCACCTGTCCAGCAGGAAATCCTCGACCACAATATCGGTTACGAATACGAATACATGCTTATCATGGGCAAGCTGGACGAGATTCGCCGTTATGCTTATGAGCATTCGAAGCAGAAAACACCGCCGGACTATTGCTTCGAAAAGGACCGCCAACATTGGGTATACCGGAATACCGCCGACTCCGGCTGGCCAATCCGGGGCGAGCTGAATATCTCGATCGACAAGGACGATCCGCAGCTCATCGGGCCGGTCGGCTTCTGGCAGGCCCGTGATATTCCCAAGATTTATATCCGCGCGGCCTGCAATACACAGGATACCCGGGCAAGGCTGTTCTGGAGAACAAATTCGCAGCACGGTTTTGCTAAGCAGAGAAGCATCAGTTTTGAGATTCGTCCCGATGGTCAGTATCATACTTACGAAATTGATTTAAGCTCATCGCCGTACTATAAAGGTGCGATTACAGGCCTTCGTCTTGATCCGGTTGCAGTCGGCCACAAGGGTGAATACATTAAGATAAAATCCATCACCTGTAGGAATCAGCCAAACTAACAGAGCGGAATTCGGGCTGACTCACCCGGCAATTCATCGGTCTTCCCGCCTTTAGGGTTGACATTCCGTCAAATCTCACTAAAATACCTATCTCGGATCTCGTGAATCGTATCTCAGGTGAGATATTTTATTGATAAAAACAAAACAGATAAGGAGAAAACAGTTGGGTTACAACTGCGTTGTATTGATAAAGCAAGTGCCTGATACCAAAAGGATTACGGGCGATGTGATGAACGACGACGGGACGGTGAAACGTTCGGCGCTGCCGGCCATTTTCAATCCGGAGGACCTCAACGCCCTCGAAATGGCACTTCAGATTAAGGACAAGTTCGGCGGGCATATCACGGTTATCACGATGGGCCTGCCAGCGGCGAGCGATATTCTTCGCGATTCGCTGTTCCGCGGGGTCGATGAGGCAATCCTACTGACCGACCGGCGATGTGCGGCGAGCGATACACTGGCAACCAGCTATATCCTGAGTTGCGCAGTGAAGAAATTAGACTACGATATCGTGCTCTGCGGCAGGCAGGCGATCGACGGCGATACGGCACAGGTCGGCCCGCAACTGGCCGAAAAACTGGGCATAACGCAGATTACTTACGTCGAGGAACTTACCGAGCTGAACGGCAAGACCATCACGGCCAGGCGGAATATCGGCAACGGCTTCCAGCAGGTCAAAGCCCCCCTGCCGGTCCTGCTGACAGTTACAGGCGATGCGAACGAGCCGAGAGTCGCCGCGGCCAAAAAAATGATGAAGTACAAAAACGCACTGACGCCGATCGAGATCCAGCAGAAAATCACGGCCGAGAATCCGGACGCGGTTCAATCGGAAATCAAAGAGCTGGCCGAGCATAAGTACGGCAAATTAGTCGAGAAGGGCCTGCTGATCAAGCAGTGGGATCTGGACGCAATCGAGGCCGACCTGAGCTGGTGCGGGATGAGCGGCTCGCCGACCAAAGTCCATCGAATCCAGAGCGTCGTGCTGGCGGCGAAAGAATCCAAAGAAATCGAGCCGGACGAAAAGGCCGTCTCGGATATGATACATGAATTAATAGCGGATAAAATTATTGCGTAATCCAGACAGGCGAAAAGAATGGATTCCTGCTCCCCGCTTTCGCGGGGACAAGTTTACACCTGCGAAAGCAGGTGCAGGAATGACAGTTCGAAACACGAGATACGAGCGACGAAATTATGATAGAAGTAAATAGAAAAGGTGAAGTTTGGGTTTTCGCCGAGCAGCACGACGGTCGGCTGGAAGATACTCCGGTCGAATTGATGAGCAAGGCCCGACATCTGGCCGATACGCTGGGCGTGAAATTGGCGGCGGTGGTTTTGGGTGACGGCGTCAAGGATCTCGCGACGAAGCTTATCCAGTACGGGGCCGACAAGGTCTACCTCGCCGAGCATCCGCTGCTGAGGGCGTACCAGACGAACAGCTACGCGAAAGTAATATTCGATCTGATTCACAAGCACACACCGCAGATTGTGCTCTATGGGGCGACGATTGCCGGGCGGGACTTGGCGCCGCGGATCGCAAGTGCCACCAGGGCGGGACTTACCGCCGACTGCACGGACCTGCAAATCGGCGACCACACAACCGCCAGGGACAAGAAGGTGCATAAGAATCTGTTGTTCCAGATAAGGCCTGCCTTCGGCGGAAATATCATCGCAACGATTATCAATCCCGACCGCTGGCCCCAGATGGCGACGGTGCGCGAGGGCGTCATGCCGATGCCCGAGCCGGATGGGAAGAGAAAAGGCAGGATTGTCGAAGAAGAGGTGACACTCGCTCAGCACGATCTGCCGCTGGAGATTCTCGAAGAGCACAAACGCGAGAAGAAAGTGGACCTGAAGGCTGCAAGAATAATTGTCGCCGGAGGCGCGGGCTTGGGCAGCAAGGACAACTTCAAACTCGTCTGGGACCTGGCAAACTGCCTCGGCGGGGCGCCGGCGGCAACCAGGGCCGCTGTGGACCTGAGCTTTATCGACCACGACCACCAGGTAGGCCAGACGGGCACGACGGTTCGCCCCAGCCTGTATATTGCAGTCGGAATCAGCGGCGCGATCCAGCACCAGGCGGGTATGTCACAGAGCCAGAAAATCGTCGCAATCAACAACGACCCGGATGCACCGATTTTCGGCGTCGCCCACTACAAAATCATCGGCGACCTTAACGAGGTCGTACCTATGATGATAAAATCGGTTCGGGAGAAAAGCTGAGATGCTCGATACTGGATGCTCGATGCTCGATACCAGATGTTTGTAAAGAATGAAGACCTATGGCCTATCAAAGTTACAGAGACTTGAACATTTACAAGAAGGCGCACAAACTGGCTGTAGAGATTCACGAGATGAGTTTAAAATTGCCTAAGTTTGAGCTGTATGAGGAAGGAAGCCAAATAAGAAAATCGAGCAAGTCAGTCAAGAGTACTATGGTTGAAGGTTTTGGACGACGCAGATACAAGCTGGAGTTCATCAAATTCCTTACGTACTCGATAGCATCTTGCGACGAAACGCGAGATCATTTGGACACACTATATGATACAAAATCATTCAGGGATAAAGCAAAGTATGAGTATTTGTGCGAGGAGTATGACCACCTCGGCAAGATGATCTCCAATTTCATTAAGTCGGTTGACAGCGGTCATAAAACAAGAATCTAACATCGAGAATCAAGTATCGAGAATCGAGAATCAAGAATGGCTAATTTTTACAAAGATAATAACGATATTAAATTTTTATTCCGGCATGTGGACCTGGGTACCTCGGCGGAAATCTGTGAGGAAGGCTTCAAATTCGCCGGCGAGTTCGACCACGCTCCGGCCGACGCTGCAGAGGCAATTCAGAATTATGAAATGGTTCTGGATTCGCTGGGCGAACTCTGCGCCGAGTTCATCGCGCCGCGGGCCGAAGATGTGGACCGCCAGGGCAATGTTCTTAATAAAAACGGCACGGTGACACGCGCCAGGGGCATCGCCGAGGCCATCGAAAAGCTCGGCCAGGCCGAGGTCATGGGCTTTACGCTGCCCCACCGCTTCGGCGGGCTGAACTTCCCGAACATCATTTATTCTATGGCAATTGAGATTGTCTCGCGCGCCGATGCGGCGTTAATGAATATCTTCGGCCTGCAGGGCATCGCCGAGACCATCAATGCCTTCGCCTCGGAAGAGATCAAGCAGAAATACCTGCACGATTTTTCCGCCGGCAAGGTCACCGGAGCGATGGTCCTAACCGAGCCGGACGCCGGCTCCGATTTGCAGGCGGTCAAGCTCCGCGCGTTCCAGGATGCCGACGGCAACTGGTTCCTGCACGGAGTCAAGCGCTTTATCACGAACGGCTGCGGCGAGGTGCTGCTGGTGCTGGCACGCAGTGAGCCGGACCGAAGCGGCGGGCTTGGTCTGAGTCTGTTCGTCTGCGTACCGGGTCCGACGGTGCACATTCGCCGGCTGGAAGATAAATTAGGAATCCACGGCTCGCCCACATGCGAGATATTCTTCGACAACACCCCCTGCGAAATCATCGGGGAACGGCAGCGGGGCCTCGTGACATATGTTATGAGCCTGATGAACGGCGCCCGCATCGGGATCGCCGGCCAGTCGATGGGCATCGCCGAAGCGGCTTACCGCATCGCCCGCGATTACGCCAGCACGAGAAAGCAGTTCGGCGTGGCGATCGAAAAGCTGCCGGCAGTGCGCGACATGCTGATAGACATGAAGATTGCCATAGAGGCGGGCCGGGCGTTATTGTACGAGACTTCATGGATCGTGGATTTGGAAATCGGCTACGCCAGAAGGCTCGAAGAAAACCCGCCCCAGGATAAGGCCGAGGCCAAAAAGCTCAAGAACGATTCGCGGAAATACAGGAGATACGCGGCGATGCTGACGCCGATGAGCAAGTATTACTGCTCCGAGATGTGCAACAGCGTGGCGTACGATTCGATCCAGGTGCTCGGCGGCAGCGGCTATATGCGGGATTATGCCTGTGAACGCTTCGCCCGCGACGCCCGGATTACAACGATCTACGAGGGAACGAGCCAGTTGCAGGTAGTCGCGGCGGTCCGAGGAGTGGCCAGCGGGACGGCCGAGAAATTCATGGCCGTGTTGGCCGAGCAGAAATATAACTCCGAAGTCGCGGACCTGCTGGAAATCCTCGCCGAAGGGAGGGAGCTTTTGATTGAAGTGGCAGCCTATGTCAAGGAGCAAGGCAACGAATACATGGACCTTTATGGCCGGCCACTGGTCGATATCGCTATCAACCTGATTAACGGCTATTTATTCTGCGGCCAGGCCAGCACGAAAGTCGATATGAAAGTCCCCGTCGCCGAAAACGGAGCCGGCAACGGCAAAACCATCCCGATGAAAAAACGCAAGGCAATTCTCGCCCGCAGATACATAACGAAAAACGCCCCGAAAATCGCCGCCCTGGCCAAACTAATCCGCACCGGCGACAAATCCTCATTCACCGATTACGAATCCCTTATCGGACCGATGCAGGATATGGGATAAAATCATTGTAACTTGTAGTTTTTAGATTGTATAATGAGACTTTGGATTTGATAAAAAGGCCTTATTTATACAATTTTATGATACGCTGGAGATAAGCAATGAGCTTTGATGAAATTCGACGGCGAATTCTTGATAACCGTCAGAAAATCCGAGAATACGGCGTGAATAAAATCGGCTTTTTCGGCTCCATCGTACGCAGACAGCAGCGAGAGGATTCCGATATTGACCTGCTGGTGTTTTTTGATGAGGGGAAATTGTCATTCGACAGTTATATGGATTTGAATTTTTATCTTGAAGACCTTCTGCATTCCAAAGTCGACCTTTTGACACCCGAGCAAATCAGCCCCCATATTATGCCGTATATTCAGAAGGAAATACGATATGAAAGCCTGTAGGCCGTATCTGATACACATCTTACAGGAAATCGAATATCTTGACGAGGAATCTTCGGATCTGAGCTTCGAGCAATTCGCCTCTGACGAAACATGTAAACGTGCCTTTGTCCGAAGTCTCGAAATAATCGGAGAAGCCGTCAAAAATATTCCGGATTCGGTTAGACAACAATATCCGGCCGTCGCCTGGCGCAAAATTGCAGGTATGAGAGACAAGCTGATTCATTTTTACTTCGGGGTCAATTATCAACTGATATGGTCGGTTATAAAGGATGAATTGCCGGTCTTAAAGGAGCAAATCCGGAAAATTCTATCGGAGAACCAATAAAACTTTATGTTAAAAGCAGTGATATTCGATTTTGACGGCGTTATTACAGATTCTGAGGTTCTGCACCTTCGAGCATTTAATCAGTCGCTCGTTTCTTACGGCGTGGAGATAACCACGAAGGATTATTATACGAACTACCTTGGTTTCAGCGATTTCGACTGCTACAAGATACTGGTTGACAAGGGCCTGCTGAAAATCGACGAGCGGCAAATCGGCGATATCATCAAAGAGAAAAGCAAAATCTTCGAAGAGCTGACGAAAACCGAAGGCCGGACAATCGAGGGCGTGCACGAGTTTCTGCAGATGCTCGAAGAAAACAATATCCCGATGGCGATATGCTCCGGCTCGCTGCTGGTGGAAATCGAGGTCGTGCTGGAAGAGTCCAGGCTGCGGCATTTCTTTACCGAGATCGTCTCGGCCGAGCAGGTCAGAAAAGGCAAGCCCCACCCGGAAGGATTCATCCTGGCCCTGACGAAACTCAATAAAAATAGTCAGTCCACTATTGCCGCCGGCGAGTGCATCGTCATAGAGGACTCGCACTGGGGCCTGCAGGCCGGCAAGGCCGCTGGAATGCACACCGTCGCAGTAACAAACTCCTACGACGCCGAGCAGTTGACCATCGCAGAAAAAGTCGTCGGCCACCTGAACGATTTGACTATCGACGAGATGCACAAACTCTGTTCGTAAGCAGTTCGGTGTGCAATGCACACCCTACCTTACTACGGCAATCCATTTCTGGTCGTTGGAGACATTGTCGAAAGTATGAAGTTTCTTGCCTTCGGATGAATAATGCAAAAGGCTTGTTTGAGCGGCAATCCAAACAGAACCATCCGACGAACCAATTTCAATAGCATGGCCTCCCCGCTTAATTTTGAGAAGCAGCTTGCCTTCCGATGAGTATTTGTGTGTTTCCGGGCCGATTAACTGATAAGTTTTTTTCCAGGTCGGCGGCCACTTATTCAAAGCAAGACTCCTCTTATAACGGCCGCGTTTTCCGGTAACCCAAACACAGCCATCTGATTTGTTAACGCGCAGGCACCTCGGGGACAAATCATTCAACGGGATACTTTGCAACAGCTCACATTCCGGCGAGATTTTCAGAAGCCTGTTCTGGCTTCCGCCGACTTCTTCATGCTCCCGTTCCACCACCCAGACCGAACCACCAGGACCATAATCTATGGAAACAGCACACCATCCAATCGGGTCAATCGTATGAACAACCTGGAGGTCCACGTTGCATTTTTTGATATCCCCCCCGGCCAGCCAGATACAGTTCGCATCAGGGTCAACAACAATATCAAAGCCTTTAATGTCTTTTGACTGCTTGAGTATGTTCCCTTCGCTGTCGATAGCCAGGATTCCATCTCCATAAATCTTTTTATCAGAAGTCAAAACATAAGTTACATCCCGAGCTGCGGCGACAAAATTACACCTGCCCGGCAAAGACCATATTTCATCTCCTGTCGAAAGATCATAGGCCGTAATTTTATTTGCAACATTCTCACATACCACAAAGTAGCGCCCATCTCCGGATACTGAAATCGCCCTGTTGCCGCCAATGTTCTGACAGACGTTCAGGCCGCCGATGTGAGCGATTATTTCGCCTTTTGAATCGAGAAACAAAACTTTATCGTTAAACGGGGGAGCTCGAAAATCACTATCGCAGTTATCGAGCAATAAGACACGAGGCGGCGGAGTCAGGGGCTCAGAAAGCCCTGCCGCGACAGCACATGTAACAAGCGTAGAAATCAATAAAAATAATACCCAGATTCTCACAAAAGGCCATATCCCGGACTCAGGATATACCATATATCGTGACATGATTGTGATACTCCTCATATTCTACTATTAATTATAATGTTCGGCATCATAATCCCGCTTCGCTGACAATTATCTGCAGATTAGATGTCATCGTTTCATATTTTTCCGATCCGGGCCGTGGCCTTCACTTCACCGGTACAAAATTCAAAGTAAATCCGCTTGCTGCTTTGATATTTACAAGGAAGCATCGGGATGTGCAAGAAATATTTTTCTGTTGCTAAATCAATCCGCCTCATATAGCTCGGCTCAGGGCAAATCTCGTGCATCGTATCTCGCGTATGATATCAACTGTACATATCAAATGCGCCTGCTTGAGTCATCTCAAACGCAGCTAAGCGGATTCGAGACATGAAAACGAAGTGGAGAGCCCCGGTGGTAAATCTGTTTTTATTAGATTCAACAACCGCCGCTTCGTGTCTCCGGAAGCCGAAAAATCCTCTCCCGCCAATCAAACCGACCACCACCGATTTGCAGCAGCTCTGTGCTTGGAAACAGATACGAACAAATTCCAATCTTACAGACTTTTCAAAAGATTGGCCGTTCCTATATCTCTCATCATCGCTATATGGCCTCAATGATCATTTTGCCCTTTTCAACGATTTTGTTCAGCAAAACGACCACGAGTTCCGTGCTGTAGCCCGCTGCGAAACACAGAAGAGATGACACATCAGCGTCCAAATCTCCACCGGCTCCGTTCGCCTGAGACTTAGAGAAAAATACTATCACTATTACGACCGGTATAATAATGCTAAAAGCACATCGAATGATGAATCTCAACAAAGAAACGTTGGTTGTAATCTCGCCTTTTTCAATCCGGCGGAGGGTATCCTTTGCAAAATAAATAACAGCACCAGAAATTCCAAGAAGGATATATTTGGCAGTCCCACTTATACCCAGATCGCCCACAAAGCCAGATACAACATCGTGCTTCCAAAAAACCAATACAAGTAAAACAACTGCGAGTCCCACAATGGCAAAAATCCTCAACCAGAGTATGCTTCGATCCAGCAAGCGCTTTCTCATCTGCAGATCCAGGAGCTTCTCTTTCAAACCTTTAGAGTCGAGTGTAAGTTCTCCTGAAGAGAGAGAATCATGTAATTGAAATGTTTCCTCCACCAGCTTGCCGTATTTGCCGGAAAATTTACTGAAAAAGAGAAAACGTGGGCAGTTTACAAAAGCTGTTTTGACGTCTTTTGTAAATGAATTGAGATCTTTTTCAAACTCTAAAGACATTCTGTCTTTTCCCATCGCTCATGCCTTTCAATTTATTATGCGTTGACTGGTTAATCTCAATGCAGTATCCATCGGTACAGTATTACACCCAATTGAGGTAGTGCAATGAGTGCTTTCTCGATGACAACCAAGGCATACTCGCTCTCTATTTAGGATATTTACATTGTTCGAGCGTGATACGCAAGAAAAAAATTTGCGAAATCAAAATTAATTTCCTGCCTCATTCAGCTCCGCGAACCTGTGGTGAGGTTTTAGATTCCAGTTAAAGTGTAAAATCACGCTGCATTGAGCGGATTTCTCCCCCACTTGGCTTCAATGAGGGCCAAAGGCTGATTCCAGTCGAATTGACGGTGAATTCGTTGCTAATATTTCCGGGGCAATTTTTTTATGGCCGCAGGTCTTTTGAGGTTGCCAGCGCTATGACTCTGCCCTGGTTTCCGACGGCGCAGTAAAAGTGATAGACGATGCCCTCGTGACAAATCATCCACGGCTTATGAGCATAGACATCGTCCCACGGTTCGGAAGGCTCAATCAGGTGCGGCCCATCCCATTTGGTCCAGTGCACCAGGTCGTAGGAGCAGGCGAACAAGTCGAACGCCTTCGGTTTCCAGCCGGCGCCGAAGTAGAACATGACCCAGACGTTGCCGATTTTTACGATTTGCGGATCGCCGCTGATGCCGCGCTGCTGTTTTTCGCCGTTGGCGACGACGGGTTCGTTGCCGTAGCGTCTCCAGTGAACCATGTCGGTGGAGACCACCATGCCGATTCTTTCGTAGCCGTTCTTTATCTTGCCGTTGTAGAACATGACAAACGGGTAGCCCAGCAACTCGGATTTGTCCCAGATGATATTACTCTTGTAGAGCGTCTTTTTCTCGAAATCGCGCACGTCGGCCTGCTGCGTAGACAGGACGGGATTTCCGGCGAAACGTTTCCACTCGACCGGTTCGGCGGGATTTGTAGTCCAGGCCATGCCGATGGCGAGCGGGTCCGTCTCGTAGCCCTGCCTGGCCCCGCCGATGAAGGACATCCAGTATTTGCCGTCGAATTTCTGGAGCTCGCACGTGCCCGCCCAGTTGTAATCCATCAGGGCCAGTCCGCCGTCGGCCTGCCACATATCCCAGCCGTCCTCGCTGAAGGTCAGTATCTTGCCGAGTTCTTTCCAGCCGAGCAAATCGGAACTTTCGGCCAGATGCGTTTCGTAGCCGACCACGTTCATACAGACGTAAATCATGTACCATTTGCCGCCGTGCCGGAACACGTTGGGGCAATCTATCTTTTTGCCGTCCTGACCTTTGAGAATTATGCCGTACTTGAACGGCGCCTTGACCTTTTCATAGATTTCGTTCATAACCGCTGCGGGCACATCAACGCGTTTTCCCGCCGCAGGTATGACCCTTCGGATATTCTCGCCAGGCACAGTTGAATATACCCCGACAAGCACGAACGCCGAAGCCAGTAATGTAAGTGCTTTCATATTCAGACCAATATTAAGATTATCTAAGCCGTAAATCCACTCCGTAAACGTATAATACTGTTGAATAATCGAACTAACAAGGAAGAAAAGTCCGTTAGTCATTCAGGCAGTTATTCCATATCTATTCTCTCTTGAAAAAAATCAAAAAAATTCTTGCTTTTTTAGGAGTATTCGCCATATTAGAAAATGAGCGTGGCGAGATAAAACAAGCTTGATGTTAAATGTAGATGTCAGCTAAAAAAGAAGGGAGAATCACATGAAAAAAATAATTCACTTCAGCGATGTTCATATTGGTTACGAAGGAATGTATGAAAGGTTCCGCGCTGTAATTAATCATCTGGCCATGATTAAGCAGCCAGCCGGGAATTATGTGGTATTGATTACAGGTGACATTGTGGATGAAGCCTCGGACCAGAGTTACGATCTGGCCAAAGAATGTCTGGACAAGTTAACCGGCCACAAATACCACGTGCTGATAGTACCGGGAAACCACGATTACGGATCGGGAAATTGCGCCGACAAGAAATGGGTAACAAAATTCAAGAAGTGCTTTTTCGGCGACCAAAACATAAGCTATCCAAAACTGGATATCATCGATGAAATGGCGTTCATCGGACTGGATTCGATGGCGAAGGAACTGGGCACTGTAGACCGGCTGCTTGCGAACGGAGAACTTGGCACAGTCCAACTGAAAAAGCTGGATGATATTCTCAACACGAAGAAAAGAAAAGACTGTCAAAAGACCATCATCTACCTGCACCACCATCCGATGGATCCAATCCCGCTACACGAACTCAAGGATGCGAAGAAACTGGCTGCAATCCTAAGCAAATACGTAAGAAAAGACGATAAAAAGAAAGGTATAGACGCCGTGCTGTTCGGTCACCTTCATCTCGGTAAAAAATCGAACGGATGGTGCGATATTCAACGAGTTTACGATGCGGGTGCGACCACAATGAAAGATGGATCGCCCGGTTTCCATCGAGTTATAGACCTGGACCTCCCGCCGGTATATGATTATGATGCGGATTGCCACGGAGAATACGCAAGTGTGACACGGTTGCCTTTGCTTAAAACTTTCCTCGAACTGCTCGGAAGCCGCAAGTAGCTTATACAATCGTCTATACATAGAACGAGCTGAACTTCGGATATTTACTGAAGCCTCAAACGCAGTTCAGGAGTGGTCTGCGCAGGTGCAACGAATCCTATATCACCATATGTTTAGAATACCACCGAAACCGGCCCTATCGTGAAATACGTAAACAGACCGGAATCGGCCAGAGCCGAAAGCCAGTCAGGTGCCGAAGAGTTGAATTACAATCGTAAAAACATACGTTCTGCTCAGGATCCGGCTTTTATGTCGTATGCCATCATGGCGTCGCCGTAGCGGATGTACAACTTACCACCGGCAATCGTCGGATGGGCCCAGTGCTCTTCAGTTCCTTCGGAGATGGTGAATTGGCTCATCGGCACGAAAGCCTTCGGGTCGGGCTTGGCCAGATGCATCTCGCCTTTCTCCGAATGAACGTACAGCAGAAAGGACATATTTGCCTGCCCATGCTGAATAAATATAGTAATCAGGTTCGATAGAAAAGTTGAAGATAGAAAACGAGTAACAAGACTGTCGGCCTGGTCTTCCAGAATTCTCCATTCTTTTTAGAACAGGGCCAGGATCCAGCTCCACGGGGGGATGTGCAGGCAGATTAAGATCGGCTGGAGACAGAAACCAATCAGCGCATAAACCCACATATCCTTATATTTTCGGTCTGCACCTATTTCGCGGAACTTCCGCCAGGCCGGATAGAAGAGTATCAGCGGAATCCCGCAATACATACCGCAAAGAAAAACGGCGAGACGCCATTCGAAACTCAGCGGCTCGGCCGCCACCGCCTGGACCGCCTCTTCCCGCTCCTTTTCGCGCTGCCTTATCTGCTGCTCAAGATCTGCTACGTGCTGAGAAGTAAAATGCCGGTCTGACAGCTCAATCTTTGCAAAATCGAGGGCTTCCGGAAGATGTGTTTTTGTCCTTGCGTATTCAAGCAGGTCTATATCCGGCAGATTATGTATATACTTTTCTACTTGCCTTTCCATACTTTGTCCCCTTTAGAAGACAATCCGTAGGGAGCAGCATTTGAGGCTACATCAATGTTGTCGATCCCGCTGATTTTCGTGGAATTATACCCGGAATCGACCCAAAAAGCAAGAAAAAAATAAAGGATTTATCCGCCGCCCGGTCATTTTAGGCTGCTACCGGTTAATCTGAAGGGCGCCGGGGCCGACGATTTTAGCTTTGACTTTGCCGGTTTCTACGTTCATTTCGATCCCACCGACGGGGGCGCCGTTGTAATAGCACGGCCGAGAATCATCGCCTTTAACCGTCAAGATGGAGGTTTCGTGGTCGTAAAACAGTTCGCTGCCAAAGAATTCATTATCATTATCTTTATATTCGATTCCGCCTGTTGCCCTCAGCGTTGACAGCTCCGTTTGACCTTCGGGCCCCTCGAAAAGGAAAGCCTCGACGTGAGAGGCCTTCGCGGTTACATATTCATTATAATGGCCATCGACGGCGGGCAAATAATCGATTCGTAACTTTTCCTGAGGACTGACATCAGCAACGATTCGATTCTCGTTGACGAAATATGTCAAGGTTTCGAATCCATCCAAAACCGCCCAGCACGGTTTTCGCAGGTCCAACCGGCCGGCCTGTTCATTCGGATCCGAGACTCCGGTATTGTTGAGTTTTATGACGCCGGGACCGGTCGCTAAAAATAGCTCCTCTACGGCGTCGTAGTCGAACTTCTTACATTTCAGCTCAATTCCTCCGAGCGATTTTGCAGAGTTGGCATCCTGCAACTTCCCCGCAAAAGCGCCTTCGGCTTTCGCAGTTTTAGTGGTCGCCAGCCGAACCACCTCGCCGGTGGCGGCCAGATGTTTTATGCCGGCGGCGGGCCCGGTCGAGCGGTCATTCGAATCGGCGGGCAGATCGACGGTTATCTGCTCCGATAAAAGAATATACTCTACCAGGACATTCGGATCTTCACGAAGCATCGTACACCGGCAATCACCTTCGAAAATAATCTGATTCGAGGCCGCCGAGAAGCGTGCCTGTCTCTGCGCATTGACCGTGACCGGGATCGGCCCTTTATTGGGATCCGGGTTGTTCGCATCCTCCATATGAAACACAAGCTCCGCCGGGCCGGGAGTAATCATGTCAGGCTTTGTAGACTTGTCCGGGGGCAGGTTCACCGTAATCTCGGGAGCGGTAAAGATAACATCTCTCGGCTCGGATAATCTGCGCTGCGGCATTGTCACGAGACAGCCGCCTTTGAAGACTACCTTATTCGACGCGTGAGCAAAATTCGCCCCTTCGCGTGAGATTACCTTTACCGGTACGGGCGGTTCGTTTACATCGGTACCGGGTGTGGAACCCACATAAAACGTAAGTTCCGAAAGCCCATCGGCAATACCGTCGCCGGTCGTATGGTTATAGTCGATTCTTCGAGTGAAGAACCTGGTGAGCTTCATGTCATCATCCAGACCGTCCGCAAATCCGTCGCCAGGTGCGGCCTGCCCGGCATCGTCTGCGGCCGTATCATCCATCGCTCTGGCGGAGTCCCTCGGCACAACTACGAAACCGCCGTCACAAGTTACCAGAATACTATCGGGCTTTTCGGACGGCACATCCGGCTCAGCCGGCTTCGAGACGGTGCCATCCTTTTCAACGGTTTTACCGCTGTCGGGGACCTGCCGCCGGACCGGCTCGGCGGTCTCGGTCGCAACTTCGACTTCATCGGTTCCGACAGCATTAACGTCATTGGGCTCATCCGTCGAGGACTTCGACCAGAAAATATCGTTGATGCAGAGTTTGTCGCCGGCAAAAACAAGCTGATCGGGAGTATCGATGAGCACATTTTTACTAAAAGTACACTTATAATAAACGCCCTGTTCCTGCCCGGTCTGCGGTTGGGTATCCGCGATTGTGGACCCTCCCGATACCGGTTCCGCTTTTTGGGTATCGCCGACGACAACGGCCTTGTCCGGCTGCTGCGATCCGGCCACGTCATTGCCGTCTGGAGGTGTAGTTTCTTCCATGTTACCGGCTAAAAACATGGACGCCAGTGAGCCTTTTATATTCAAGCTCTCCAAATCGGAGATTTTGAAAAATTCGAGGCGCTCGGTCTGTTCGTTATAGATAAGCTCCATGCCGGTACCGTTCATCCGGATGTCATCAGAAACATATTTGACCGGGCCCTCCGTCGAAAGTCGTGACCTTTCACTCAGGAAAATAATATCGTCAAGATAAACGAAACTTTCTTTGGTGCTGCCTTCGGGACCGGAAATAATACGGACGACCACATTCGAAGAAAATGTCGCGTCCTTCGGGGTTGTCCTTCCTACGGCGGTTTCGACCTGAACTTTTCCCCTGTCGGCCGTGATATAACATTCAAAGTTACGCCGGAAGATATTCATATACGGATCTTCAATGTCCCAAAGGTCCCTGGACTCATTAAGAAGCTTCGCGAAGCCGAATTCCCGCTCGACTTCCTTGGTTTTTTCATTGAATTTAACGTAATAGGCCATTTCGGTGGTGCCTACCCCGACATCACCGATCTTGCCAATGTCACCATCAAGTCCGACAGCATTGCCGTCGGAAGCGGTTTCGATAAACTCGACTCCCGTATCGGAATCAAAACGAGGTGTTTTGCTTATGCGACTGTAAATAAGAAACGCCGCAATCGCGGTAAATAGTGAAACGAATCCTATAATGAACTTACGCATCTAAACAACCTCTTTATGCCGTTACGGCAGGTATCTTTTCATTAGCTCTTGCCATCGGCCCGAATTTCTCAGAATGTATTCTATTACTTCCCGCACAGCGCCGCTGCCGCCGGGGCGAGTGGTTACATAATCGGCGCATTGCTTAACTTCATCGACCGCATTGGCGACGGCAACTCCGAATCCAGCGTACCTTATGACAGGCATATCCGTCAAGTCATCGCCGATGAATGCCATATTCGCCGGCGAAAGATCGAGCTGTTCGAGGAGCTGCTCAACCACGGGCAGCTTGTTATGGCAATCCTGGAATACGTATTCTATCTCCAACTGTTCGGCCCGGCGTTTTGTCGGCTCCGACGCCCTGCCGCTGACCAGGGTTGCTTTCAGACCCGCCCTTTGCCACATACGCAAGCCGTGGCCGTCCAGCACGTTGAAAAACTTGCTCTCACTGCCGTTAGCGTTAATAATCAGCGTCCCATCGGTCAAAACGCCGTCAACATCCAGAGCCAGAATTTTTATCTCTTTAAAATCCATGTCTTTAGTTTTCAAATTATGATTTTCAATTCTTACTCGGCAATCGTCAATTTGCAATCATTTTTATCCCACGACTTTTATTGTTACAACGTCCTGCACGTCGATGAGACCGACCGGCCTGTTGTCCGCATCAATCACGGGCAGATCGTCGATTCTGTATTTATGAAAGATTGCCGTCGCTTCGGCGGCCAGGGCATCAGCCCTGATTTTCTTACAATTCGGTGTCATCACGTCACCGGCCTCGAACTCAAAGGCCTCCAGGCCGTGCTTTGTCATCAGACGCCGAATATCGGCATCCGTGATAATACCTGCTAATTGCCCATCTTTACCGACCACCATCACAGCCCCGTGACGTTTAATATCGCCGGTTTTTTCAAGCAGCCGCCTTATCGTGTCGGAAGCCTCAGCAACAGGTAATTTTTCGCCCGGCCTGAACATCATCGACTGCTCGACCGTCATCAGCCTGGCGCCGAGCGAGCCGCCCGGATGAAACCTGACGTAATCCTCAACGCTGAAATTACGCGCCTTCATCACCGTAAAAGCAAGGGCGTCGCCGACGGCCAGCATACAGGTGGTGGAAACACTCGGGGCCACGCCGAGCGGACATGCTTCGCTCATCCTGCCCATGCACAGCGCCACGTCACTGTGTTTGCACAGAGTCGAATCGCTCTCGCCGGTTAGTGCTATAAGCTGTATCTCGAGCTGCTTGACCAGATTTATCAGCCGAACCACTTCATCGGTTTCGCCACCGTAGCTCAGAACGATCACGACGTCGTTTATGCGCAGCCTGCCCAGGTCGCCATGGACGGCCTCGGCGGGATGAAGAAAATGGCTCGGAGTGCCGGTCGAAGCCAGGGTGGCACTTATCTTCTGCCCGATTATACCCGCCTTGCCGATACCGCTGATGATGCACGAGCCGGTGCAGTCATAAATCATCCTGCAAGCGAGGGCAAAAGACGCATCCACAATCGGCGTAACGGAAACGATGGCATCAGCTTCCGCCTCAATTACCTTCCGCGCATATTCAAGATCAAATTCCACTTGTTTTTTTCCCGACCTATAAATTGTCGCTCGTTGAGTATTTACTATTGAATGCCGTCGTGCAGACTATTGTTTATCCAATTTTACGACACTTCCGCGCTCGTTATAGCAGACTATATCGTGTTTTTCGCCGGCGTAATCGGGCGCGAAATGGATGATTACGCGTTTATCGCTAACCTGCTCTATCTGGGTAAGAGCCGCCCTCTTTACATTCTGCAGGTAGTCGGCAACCTCCGGCGAGACGAACAGCTCAATCCTTTTTATCTGCTCCTTCGACGCCGAGAGATTCAGCAGCCGGATAATCTCGAGGGCCAGTGACTCATGGCTTTTGACGAAACCGGTCCCGCCGCAGTTAGGACATGCCAGATATGTGCTGGATTGCAGCGAAGGACGCATTCTCTGCCGTGTCATTTCCACGACACCGAACCTGCTTATGCTCAATATTCTCGAACGGGCGCGGTCGGTCTTGACGGCCGCTCGAAATGCTCTTTCCACGGCCTTGCGGTGCTTGGCGTTGCGCATATCAATAAAATCGCAAATAATAAGTCCGCCGAGGTCTCGCAATCTAAGCTGTCGGGCAATTTCCATCGCCGCTTCTATGTTGCTCTCGTAAGCGGTCTGCTCTGCGTTTATCTGCTTGCGATACCGCCCGCTGTTGACATCAATCGAAACCAGCGCCTCGGTTTGCTCGATGATAATGGAACCGCCGCCTTTGAGCTCGACCCTTCGGGACTGGACTTTTGAAATTTCATCTTCGATTCGATACTTGTGAAACAGCGGCACCTTGCCGTCGTATAATACTACCCGGCGTTTCAAACGCGGCGTCGCGATGGCAAAGAAGTCCCTGATTTTACGAACCACATTTTCCGAATCACATACGATTTTAGTTATCTTACTGGTGAAGACATCCCGCAGTGCCCTGATAACCAAATCCGATTCCTGATAAAGCTCGCCGGGCGCACCTTCGGTCTCTATCCTTTGCCCGATAGCTCTCCATAACCGCGCCAGATACCTCAAATCGTTTTGTATGTCCCTCTTCGAGCACCCCTGCCCCGCCGTCCTGATAATAAAGCCCAGCCCTTTCGGCGGTTTACTCTCATCAAGAATCTCACGCAGCCTGCGGCGCTCATCCTCATCCTCGATCTTATGCGAGACCCCATGCTTTCGCATCCAGGGCATCATCACGAGGTACTTGCCCGGTAAAGCAATATATGTGCTTAGGGTTGCTCCCTTGGTCTTTAATCCTTCCTTTGTCACCTGCACGACAATTTCCTTGCCTTTTCGAAGGCAATCCTGTATAGGCGGCCGGTCCTTTAATGATTTCCTCCTGCCGATACTCTCGACATGTCCGCCGGCTGCCCCGGAAAAAAACCGGGGATGCACATCGCTTATGTGGAGAAAACCGTTTTTGCCCACGCCGAAGTCAATAAACGCCGCCTGTATACCGGATTCAATATTGACCACCTTTCCTTTATAAATATTACCTACGTGACTGTTCAGACTCGCTCTTTCCACATAAAGTTCCTCGAGGCCGCCCCCTTCAACTACCGCTACCCGGCATTCTTCTCTCTCAGCCACATTTATTAGCATTTCTCTTGACATTTTTTCCCTCGTTTTTTGCAGTTAGTATATCGTGGCCCGATTCATAATTTTAAGCTACGATTCATCAACTTGCCATTGTACATTCATTCGCCTTACAGGCGATGCTAAATTGTATTCATCAAGCTCCAGCAGTCTCAAAACCTCATCGATGCGTATCGAGCCGGCGGAGCTTATATTGCATTCAACGATTATACCTTGATCTTCCAACTTAATCGATTTCAAAAAAGCTCTGACATCAAGGTTTTTGACTTTCGAGGTTTTTATTCCCATCCGCCGCTGGATATTGAGATTTTCACTCGCCAACAAACGCGCAATCGTCGCCTTTAACTTCTCATCGATATATTCGGTCCTGACCGGCAGCACGTACGTCGCCGAACAAGGCTGAAACGATCTGCCCTTTTCGGCGACACTTACTGAAAGCAACTCACAGCCTTCGGGTAGTTGGGCCGAAAGCTCGGCCTTGATTCGCGACTCGTGTTCCTTGGCTCGTTGCTCGTCCGGAGCGCCGGACCCCTGAAATGGACCACCGGACAGACGAAGATAAAGCAATTCATCGTCCGACTCGACCCCGACAGGCCTCGGCAGCGGCAAAGACATCTTCGGCCGGGGATTGAAACCCTCGCTGTATTTAACGTTGATACCCGCCCGAACGCAGGCACGCTGAAAAACGCTGAGCATCTCGGCGTGCGAGAGAAACCTCAGCTTCCCGGCCACCTTGAACTTTATCACGAACGGAATAATCTCGCTCAAAACTGTTATGCACATATCTCCTTAAAAAACCTTTACTTATACCATTTAGATTATGCACCTGTATCCGAAAAAAACAAGCATTTTATACCTGATAAGCAGGCAAAGTCGCTTTCAAGCGCATAGTGATTGGCTCACAGTTGTTGGTTAAATCGGCCTTTTCGTGTTAATTTAGATGATATTTTCATCAAAAATCAACCAAAACCGCTTGTAGTCGAAAACAAAAACAGGGAATTTTCAAAAAAATATTCTTTGTCAGGCAAAGACTTACAGCATAAACACCATCTACAATTTTATAGATTTTCGCACCAAATCCGCAGGTAGTTGCCCTGGGCAACCACACAGGGTTGCCCCTACGGACTGCCACCCTTTCCACATCAATTCAATTGTGCGGCAGCCTCATCCCGATTGTCGTTATCTGCTTAAGGCATGCCCAAGGCGGGGATGGGGATGGCTCTTCCCTGGCTAAAAACATGCTTACGACAAAGCCGCAATTAAATACCATGGAGAATTCGCCACGTTAAACTTCAAAAAATAGTGCCGGCCTCGCCGCCCGCAACGAGCAAGATACGATTCCGTGATTTTTTACTCGTTATACACGCTTTGAGCGATAAGGCATTACACTTGTACACTTTTGCTTTTATACGTATTTATACGTATTTTTCTTGAATTGTTACTTTTAAAACATTTTTTCCTTGAGAATCACCTTCAAGAGTGTAATTTAAGTCAAGATGCGAGAATGCAATGTCTTTTCTCCATAAGAACAGCGTTTGTATTGACGGCAGGGAGTTGCCAAGAACCCGGATACAGGTAGCGGGCCAAGGAAAGTAAACAAAGCGGAATTCTGTGGCGAGATCGGCGAGAGAGTAGTATCTGAACGACGCGGAATTTGCAAAAAAACTGCGCAGTGCAATCGCGAGAAGATGATGATTGTACGTCATTGTTTAAAACAGATTCACGTATTTTGAAGAAGCGTTAAAACATGATAGAGAAAGGAGAATTATTATGAAAATCGGAAGTCTACAATTCAAGCCGTTTGCTGCAAAGAAACCACTGATGATTACACCGGACAGTAAATTCCTCACCGTTCAGCAGGTAGCAGCCGCACCGTCTCTGGGTAGGGGATCATTGTCTACACTGGACGAGAAACTTCGGATCAAACTCGCTGTGAAACGCTATTCCCTGGAGCCCGACTTCAAGCTTGGTATCATCGGTATGGGCATTTTATCCAGGAATGAAATCATCAGCGAAATCAAGAAAGCAACCGAATTTGGCAAGCTGGCTACCGAGGTCGAGATGGGGTACTGCGACGAACTCGCCGGTAGCCTCGGAGCAAGGAAGATCCCCTCCTGGCCAAAGGTGCCGATGAAGCGCATACCGAAATGGCCGTGGTGGAAACCTATTAAGAAGTGCATTCGCCTGCGACTCATAAACCGGGCCCTATTCTGCGAGAACACTACGGATAACGTGACCACTCCGATCGCCAAATGGCGGATTAAGAATGTTCATCCAAGGTTCGCAGCACGCGGATTCACCGTTGTGGCTCTGACGGGCATCAACGATACCCGGACATACTTTATCCCCGAGGCCAAAAATGGGCTGACTACCTACATTAGCGGTGTCGGCCACGGCAACTACAATCTCTACACGGGTCACTGGCACAACCGCATCCTCGAGGCCTGCAAGTACGATTCCGCCGAAGTGAGGGACAAGGTAATACACTTCCTTAGTTGTCGTACCGCTAAAGAACTCGGGCCGGATACGGTCGCCAAGGGTGCGAGGGCCTATGCCGGCTACGACGAGAACTTCCACTTCGTATGGGATGATCCGTCGACGACATTTATTAACGAATTCCTGCTGTTCGTTAGAGCGGATGCTACGTTCGACCTGCAGATGGCAGCCGGGGCAACCGCCGGACAGGCGTTTATCGCTACGAGGCAGGCCTTCGATGCAGCCATTGCCCAGGTGCCCGGCACCGCTGCGGCTTCATGGTTGACTTACGACCGGGACCATCTCAGGCTCCACGGCTCAAAAATGGCCACGATCAAACCGTACCGTTGGATTAAGATCTGCTTCCCGATCCGGCGTCTTGAAATGGAGACGGCCCTGCTCGGTGCAGGTGAGCTTGAAGAATGACCTACTTTTGAGAACCTCAGTCTGATCAATTATTCGAGATAAAGACATTTGGGGCCGCCTACCCAGATGGGCGGCCCCAAGCCCCTCAACGGCAAAGTCTTTACTAAGAGCATCAGATATGAAAGTAGCAAGCTCCAAATATGGGTATGCTTAAAACTGAAAAATCCGACTAAAGGTTGCAGGCAACAAGCTGCTCCTTGATGTCGCGGCGCGATGTTGTTGAGGCGATTTTGTGCAACGAGATATTCGGCGCCATCACCATTGAGGCCGACTATTCTCACCTTCGTGAACTTCTCGCGCAGATCAAGGAGACCGGAAAGAAAAGGTCTTTGAGTATTCTTACGACCTTGAATTCAGCAATAACCGGGGCTCTAAATTCTCTCTTGTATAATGCCAAAATAAACGTATAATCAACCAGACGGCCATAATAGTTACTATGTGTGTCTTACCTGTGCCCAGAGGTGTTTCTATTTTTACAGGCCATGCAGCAAATACTACTGCCGAACGCACACATATACGGCCGGGTGTGGATATCGTGTAAGGTGCAAAAGAATGGAGGAACACATAATGACCTTATTGCCTAAAATCAAGGGATTGGCTCGAAAAAAACCCGTGTGCTACGATCCTAAGAAAGATCGCTTTATCACTCTTGACGATCTCGATGCTAACAAGGCTCAGATTGTTCCACTGGATATTCTTACCGATGAGCAACTCAAACGACTGGTTATCGAGCGAAACCGGGTAGGCGAGGATTACAAGCTTGAGACCAACTGGAAGGAGCCGGCAAAATCCCCGAACGACATCATCAAACAAATCGAAGACGATACCGAATTAGGCCGCGTAACTGTTGAGGCAGATATCAACTATTTGCGTAACCGTCTGCTAATAGATATTGAAGTTGAATTGGCGAAATCTCGACGTGAACGTTAAACCGGTTCTGAGAAGCCTTGAACTGATTAGCACAACTCACGAATGATCGGCTAAAATGCTTCGGGGAGGATTTTTCTTGCGGCGTCTCTCAGGTAGGCGGAGATTTGCCTTTCAGAGTCCATGCCGAGGACTTTTCTGGCTACGTTGTTACAATATTCCATCGTTACCGAGCGAATAATCTGCTTTATCTCCGGAATCATCGGCGATGTAATCGAAATCGTCCTGACCCCCATGCCCATCAGCAGCATGATATACTCCGGCTCGGAAGCCATCTCGCCGCACACGCTCAGGTCGATCTGTGCCTTGTGCGCATCCTGAATGACGGTTCTGATGAGCCGAAGCACCGCCGGGTCAACTGTCGAATACAACATCGAGACCAGCTCGTTGCCCCTGTCCACGGCCAGGGTATATTGCGTCAGGTCGTTCGTGCCGATACTGAAGAAATCGACATCCCTGGCAAGCGAATGAGCGGTCAAAGCCGCCGACGGCGTCTCGACCATTATGCCTACCTGCATATCCCTGTTGTACGGGATGGATTCCTCATCGAGGTCTTCCATCACATCGTGTAGAATCATCTTCGCCTGCATCAGCTCGTGGCGATTCGTAATCAGTGGGAACATAATCTTGACATCGCCGAGAACCGACACTCGCAAAATCGCCCGCAACTGCCTCTTGAACAGCATAAGGTTCTGCAGGCAAAACCTGATAGACCGCAGCCCCAGAAACGGGTTTGGCTCAGGAGCGAAACGCTTGCGCTGCGTGTATTTGTCGGCGCCGAGGTCCAGCGTTCTTATGACGACGGGCTTGTCGGCGAAGACGCGAACGGTTTCGGCGTAAGCCTCATAATGGTCCTGCTCGGTGGGCTCGGTTTGTGTATTAAGATACAGAAACTCGGTGCGGTACAGGCCGATACCGGCGCCTCCTTTTTCCAGGACGACCTCGGCCTCATTAGGAAACTCGATATTTCCGAGCAGTGTGATTTCGACGCCGTCACGCGTCACGGCGGGCTTTTGTCTTATTGCATCGAGTCTGTGCTCAAGCTCTGTAAATTCCTTCGAATACTCCTCGTACTGCCGAATCGTTTGCTCATCCGGATTGACGATGACGATGGCGCGATTGCCGTCGACAATAACGAGGTCTCCGACGCTGGTGCACTCCGTGAGGTCTTCAAGTGCAACGACCGCCGGGATGCCCAATGAGCGGGCCACGATGGCGGCATGACTGGTTCGGCCGCCCGCATCACTGGCGATGCCCTTGACGAATTTCCGGTCGAAGCCGGCGGTTTGTGTAGGACTCAACTCCCGGGCGACAATCACGACCTCACTTTTCAGATGCTCGACATTCTCGCGTTTCCTGCCGAGCAACTGCGTGAGCAGACGCCTTTCAATGTCGTAAATATCCGCCGCCCGCTCGCTAATATAAGCATCCTTGACTTTGGTAAAATGCGAAGCAATTTCACGGAGGACCGTAGAGACGGCGTACTCGGCCGTAACCAAATCCGAGTGAATCATATCCGTGATCTTCTTTCGCAGGCTTCTGTCGTGCAGAAAACGCAAATGCACGGCAAAAATATCCTTGATCTTGCCGCCCTCGGGCTTGTCCGTTGCCGACTCGAACCGGGTCAATTCTCCGATCGCATCCTTGAAGGCATTTCTCGCACGTTGAATCTCAATCATCCGCTGAGAGGGCTTTATCTGACGGCGGGGAATGCGATAATCCTCGGAGTCAATTATCAGCGACCTGGCGATTGAAATGCCCGGCGAAACAGCTATGCCCTTTTTGATTTCCATAGTGCGATTCTCTTATTCCGCATATATCCGCTGTCTGTTACTTCTTCGGTGTCGGCTCATCGAAATGCTTCTCTTCCACCAATTCTCGCAAAGCATCTATTGCTTGTCGGGCATCCGGACCTTTAGCTTTTATTCTTAGTTTCGTCCCACAAGTAGCGGCGAGCATACTAATATTCATAATACTCTTGCCATCGACATTGGTTTCGCCGTTGCTGACGTTAATTTCACTATCAAACCGGTTCGCAATATCTACAAACTGCATGGCAGGGCGCATATGAAGCCCCTCGGCGTTTTTTATCTCAAGCTCAGCCTCATACTCCTCGTTTTCCAATGTATCTTCTTCTGCCTGCATCTCTGCGATTCCGTTTCTCCAACCGACACCAATCAACACACGTAACTACAAAGATGGATCTTCATCGGCCTCAGTGAGAAGCTCTTCAACCTGCTTGGCACTACGGCACTGCCTGAGAAATTTGCGGAACCGCTCCTGTTGCAAATGCTTGAAAATACTCTCCATCGCCTGTAAATGTTCGTCAGGGTCATCCGCAGGGCTGATCAAAAGTATTACCGAATAAACCGGCTGTTTGTCGAGAGCGAAAAAATCAATCCCGGTACTGCTCTGCCCAATCGAAGCAATTACGCTTTTTACGGCTTTATGCTTTATATGGGGCACAGCAACGCCTTTGCCCAGCCCTGTGCTGGCTTCGTTTTCCCTTTTTATTACCTCCTTGGTAATCTCACGACATTTGCCTTCTTCGAGCTTACCGGCTTTATCAAGCGACGAAACAAGCTGCGTTATTACATCGTCCCGGCCGTTGGCCTGCAAATCCGTAATTGTTGCCTCAAAACAGACAAAATCCCTAAATTTCATGTTATCTACCCAGTATCATCCTTAACTGTTTACCCGGCCAAACCAAAAAAATAAAGCCGCATACCATAAAACACAACCTACGTTAACTCCGAAAACTCCGTACCACTTATATGTTTGTTGTCTCGTTCTTTGCTCTTTGCCCTCCTGAGTTGCCGTTCAAGCTTATGGACAGCCATATCAATGCATCTGTAAGCATCTTCACCTGTTTCAGTTCCAATAAAAACCTTGCTGCGCTCGGCTCTTGCAATTATTTCAACGCTCGTACTACCACTCTGGCTGCCATCTATAATAACTTCAACCTGATTGATGCTATTATAGTACTTCGGAAGCTTGGAAGCTTTTTCCTCTGCGTGCTTTTTGATAGATTCGGTTATTTCGACATGTTTACCACTGATTGTAATAAGCAAAATTATTCTCCTTAATTACTTAGGTTCCTGCTAAATCCAATCTTATCGTCCCTCATCCTCTCCGGCTTTCGGCAAAGCCTTTACGACATGCTCGCTGCCCGGCGTTATAACACCGCCGCTGACGATAAATCTCAACGCTTCTTCTATTGTCATATCCAAGTCGATAGTCTGCTTTTTCTGAACCGTTATCACAAAACCGGTAAATGGGGTCGGCGAAGTCGGTATAATAACAGTGAGAAATTCTCTTTTCACGGTATTGACGACTTTCTCAAGCCCCGAGCCGGTAACTAAACCCACCGACCATATACCTTTTCGCGGATACTCGACCGCAACAACCCTTGAAAACAGCTTTTTTTGCTCCTCATTCGTAAGCAAAAAATCGGTCACCTGCTTTACATAGGGAAATACATTCCTGAGGAAGGGTGTGTTCATTATAAACTTTTCGATAGTTCGCCACAGGCTTCTTCCGACGTAGCTTGCCAGCAGCGCCCCGATTACGCAGACACCGATGACCGCGACAAGAAATCCCGTGATTGAACCGGGGCCGTCAATCCATGTTTTCGCAAGGTTCTTTTTTAGCTGAGCAATACGGGCTTTACGCTGTATATCCGGTCTTTTGATATGTATCGCTAATTCCTGGTCGTTGTCTTCCAGTTCGGGCTTGATCTCTAAAAGGTAGGCACTGATCTCCTTGTCGGTGATTTCGACACGTTCGTTGGCGATAAGGGCAATTATGTGGACCAGGCCTCGATTGATATGGATGCTGATGTTTGTCTGGATGAACGTATAGCCCCAGACGAATAACCAAATCGTCAGAATACTTGGCAATAATATCGCCAAGCCATGAAGGAAATAGCCTTTGAAGCGTCTGGTTACGCTCATATCCTCTTCACCAAATCCTTTTCCGCAATCAGCTTACGAATTCCTGTTCTACCGGCGGCCGCTCATAAACCTATACCACTACAAGAGCAGTATAGATTAATCTACCGGCTCGCCGTAGTCAATAAAAAAGTCTTTCGGCAAATGTGCTCCGATCAAATGTATAACCGCTCCCGGCAACGAAACCAAAAGAAAAATAAGCCTCTGGCACAATGCCAGGGCCAGCGCATCTTTACCGGACATTGTGCCGACCCTCATAAACATCATTTTCAGCCACCCCTCCATTATCCCTAACCCCCCCACGCTTATCGGCACAGCACCCAAAAGCCATGAAATCGGGAAGAAAATAAAGTAATATTTAGCTGGCACATCTATGCCGATTTCCCTGCCGACAAGCCACATAGCAACCACAGTCATGCCCTGACAGCAGAAAGTAAGCAGTAACGCCCCGACAATCGCCAGCCACTTATGACAATATATGCGAACCGACTGCCGCACCTTGCCCAGCATCGATGCTCCATGCCGGCGGACGATATTGAAACCACGAATCACCAAACTTCGACCCCTGGAATTCGATATCAAAAGAACAATCCCAACCGCAAAAGCTGCTCCAAGCCAAATGAAGACTGATTTATATTCGGCAAGACGGCCCAATATGTTAAGCTCAAATGAAAAGTTAAATCCTTCTTCCCGGCTTTCTTCGGGAATAAACCAGTAGCAGCCGAAAGCCATAATGAGCATACCAATTAGTCCAATGACTCTATCTACGAACACCGATAACGCCGCTTCCAGCTTTTTGTCGGTATGCTTGGTAACGTACCACGCGCGCGGAAGATCGCCCCCAATAGCACCGGGCAGGCAGTTATTATAGAACAGGCCCAACAAATGTAACCTGAAGGCCGACCAGAAACCTATCTTAATCGACTGGACCTTCAATAACAGCGACCACCTCGCAACAAAAATCAACTGCCCGATAATGTAGCAACCAATCGCGGCGGCTAAAATCCACAAATTCAATCCGAACAGAACGTCAACTACTTCGCTGAAATTTTCCCCCCGAAATGCCAGGTACAGGGCCGTACCGGCTACGGCAAATCGTAAAAAATATGACAGGTATCTACTTTTCCTGACTCTTGCTTCGGGCATTAAAGTCGGTCGCCTTGAAATTTACGATTTACAATTTTCGATTTATGATTGATGGATTTTAATCGACAAAGCCGCATTAGTAAATCATAAACTTGTCCTGAGCGAAATCGAATGGATAACAAATCATCAATCCAAAGCCTGTCCTGGCAAGATACAAAGAATAACAGTTTACCCCATGAGATAGGCAATGACGTTATCTCACAGGGTAAAATCCGGATTTTGTCCAACTGGCAGGAGAAACTGGAATCTCGTTACTTTTGCTTCCGGCTAAAGTCGTCGTAAAAACCAAGTATCCGTTCAGATGTAGTTGAATCGTCCAATAGCGTTTTATTTTCTTTACGAACGCCGCTGAAGGTAGAAAGAATGTACCGCACGTCCATACGTTTGATTTCATACAGCAGGAAAAAGGCGGCGTCAAGCTGTGCCTGCAGGTTAAGCCGTTCCGCCGGGCTCCATTTGTAAACGCGAGGTTCGAAGCCGGCAGCCACGGCCAGAGAAAAGCAAAGTCAACGTTTTATCCAAAAGTGGTACGATACCTTCAAAACCATAAACAACCTCATAATCACATCCATTCTCTTCGAATTTAACAAATAAGCTGTCACACTCGTTCATGTTAAGCCGCAAGAAATCACATATTTCGTCAACTTGGTACGAGTCGTTTATTAAATAAAATTGTTCGGTAAGTTCGTTAATTTTCATTTTAGAATTAACAATAAAAAAATTAGTTATTTATCATTTCAGAAACAGTAAAGTTAATTCCACCCGCTGTCCTCTATCAAAACCTGTCGTTAGCAAGCACAACTCATCAAAAAATGTACCATGCACCTTTAATTCCCCCCAATCACTTCTTTGAGCCGATAACAAGATTGTCCACTATCTTTAGAACCGATGTGTCCCAAGGATATTCATCCTGCCTCGCTATCCAATCACCCGCCTTAGATTTGAATTCCCTATCGGAACCAACGGGAATAAAGAAATCTGAAACGATATCCTTCATAAGCTGCCATTCATAGTCTAAATCATTCTTTACGTTTGTGTTACCCCGTAAGTACGAAAGAGTGTACTTACGATCTATAGGAGGTACGACGTTGGGCAACATGTGATGCATGACTTTAGAGTTACCAACAAGGGTAGTGCCACTGGCCATCACATTGATTCTTTCGAATATATCTTTAAGTAGAGCCCATTTGTGACCGTTCATTTCCCGAAAGTCAAAGTTTTGCGCCTCAGCGATCTTGTCCTTGAGAAGTTCTATGCTTTGCCGGAACGTATCAAAGCTTTGCATCTTGGGGCCACCGTTGCCCATTCTGTGCATTCCCCATGACACAAGCGTTGCGTAAACATACTCCAGGTGCGTTAATGTCTTCTTTGATTTTCGTGTTTCAAGGGAACGCTGATGAAAATACAGGCTGGGACCGCGAAAAGTTTCGGACTCATAGTAGGCTTGGTGATATTTATCAGCATTTGCCAATATTACTCTGACCTTGTCATGATACATTGTCATTTCCCTTATAGAGCGGACTATGTATATATGGTTTCCGCATAAGACTACAGACCTCTCTGAGTGTCAGTATAACATCCGAAGCCTCTCGCCATAAGGCAAGAAAACACAAACTACGGCGTTGCCGCTTCTGAGTTATCACACCCGCTATGTTCAATTATAGATATGTCTGCTTGTTGTGCAAGGAAGAAAGGGAAATAAATGAAGAATATTTAGATATGTTCTTGACTTAAATCTTACAAGTCCGAAATCCATCGCTTCGGGCATAGGGCACGGTCTCCACACATCAAGATAAGTTTTTACCACGAAGGCACGAAGCAGCACAACTCATCGAAAAATGTACTCCCTTAATTCCCCTCCGCTCGAAGGTAAACGTCCCTAATATTCATAATATTCATTACTCTCAAAATCTTTGGCTTAGTTTCCTACGGTTGCTGTGACATTTAATGATTTAACCGCCTCGGATCTATCCAAGTTCTCAACGACAACCTTCGCAAACTTCGAATTGGGGCTCAAATTGACTGTTTTCCTTACCGTCTTTCCCGGTTGAAGGTCGATAATCGAATGTGAACATGTCAACTGTGTCACAATGCACACCGTCGTCACTACCCCTGACGTGAAGCCGAAGTCCGGCCCTGGCATCAGAATCGTAGGTGCATTCAGTAGCAATGGCAAGCCTTGAAGCAGTTTCAAGGCCTATAGGAAGACAAGCTTGTATTCTGCTGCTTTGCCCGGGACCTAACGAATCCATCATCAGAACCGGGAATGACACCTTGAAACGGGGGTCTATAGTAAGAACCTGGACTGCTAAATCTTCGGTATCCCAACCGGGGTAGCTGCCCAGCCCGCGAGCAGTGCCCTGGCCCGTGTAGTATCTCAATGTGTGAAATACATAAATATACGGCCCTTCAACGTAACAATGTACCTCTGCAAAACCCGAGGCGTCCGGAACTCTACTTAGAGGGACAACCGGATTGGCCTGGTATTTGTGCCAGTCGATTGCGTCGAAACTGTAAGCGTAGCCCAGAGACTCAATTTTCGGGGCCTTCGTTCCGCCGTATACACAGTGGAATACGCCTTCGTGATACCTGGCACATGCTTCTGAGAATCCGCCGTCGTCCCAGGCACCTCAATCACCCGGAGTCAGGACTGGATTGCCCTGGTATTTTTTCCACGGACCTTCGGGCCTTGAAGCTGTGGCTATACAGAATGGCCCTTGATCCTGGACCGAGACAGGACTCTGAACGAACATATAGAATGTATCGTCAATTTTGGTCACACTGCCCGGATAGACACCGCCTTCGTCTTCCCATTCGATAACAGGATTTCCTTTATACTTCTTCCAGGGTCCCAGCGGATTATCCGCAGTAGCCAGGCCTACTGCGGCGTCCGCAAAATACCACATATAGTAAGTTGCATCCTGTTCCCGAATGTTATAGGCACCTTCTTTCAAAAGACAGGCACAGGCTGTCAATCCATGGTCCCACTCACCCTCTTCACCCTGGTCCAGTACCGGATTGCCTTCATACTTTTTCCAGGGGCCGAGCGGATTCTTAGAGGTCGCTACACAAAGCCGATATCCACGAGGCCAGCGTTCATTATCCCTGCTCCGTGCATGATAGTACCAGTACCAGGTGCCATCGGTGTCCTTCAGGACATCGGCAGACTCAAGGATTCTACTATCAACAGCAGATTCCTCGGCACTTGGGACAATAGCCGGGCTGGGACCGAGAAGGTGGATTAAAGGCCTTTCCGCGAAGATATTTTTCTTTGGTGCCACATTCTCGGCACCGGCCACTCGAGCAAATGAACAAAGCAATAATGCACCAATGACAATCACCAACACGTGAGAGTTCTCACAATTCTTCACAACAATTTCCTCCAAATTTTTCGAACATTTCTAACTGACATGCCTGGTTAAAATTGCCCTGTCTTCACTTTAAGTTTCTACTGCATTTACTCGACCTGGTCAAGGAGTAATTTACATTTGACTGGTCAGTACAGGGAAAACATTTCGATTTTATTAGGGACATTTACGTCTTTATGTCACCTTATTCAGTTCTTTTTGTCTCCGCTCAGGATGAAGGGGGGCAGTACGCCCTGCTCAATCCGACTTAAAAAGCATGTTCATCAGCTTTAACCTGTGTCTAATAAAATTATAAAAACTGCTTTTATGGCTTCCGAACTTTTGCCAGGCCGGTCTGCCATTCGTTGCCTTTCTTGCCTGCGTAGATCATGTAGTAAGTGTCGCCGATTTCGATTACATGTGGCGTCAGCACACCGTCACAGTCCCACGCATCGCGGTCGGCCGACGGCGTGAATATGGGATTGTGGGGATTCGGCTCGAACGTGCGAAAGTCGCGGGTGCGGACGTGCCCGATCCGCCATATCTTGCCGTCGTAGCCGCCGTACAGGACATGGAAGTACTTCGGCCCCTTGAACAATTCCGTCTCACGAACGGCCCGACTGTCCCATTTCTGGCCGCTGCCTTTGAAGACGGGATTGGCCGGATTCTTCGTGACCGATGCCGGGTCGCTGGTCGGCGCGGTCGCATGACACATGGTCAGGCCATCCTGATACGACCGTGTCGCCTTACCCGTGTAGACAATATGAATCGTGTCGCCCACCACGGCGACGGATGGGG
>Ga0209121_10000891_pt1 | contig 31933 bp, 31 predicted proteins | sample Cruoilmetagenom3_FD_187292 | JGI IMG/M metagenome (GOLD analysis project Ga0209121, IMG submission 187292) | Oil polluted marine microbial communities from Coal Oil Point, Santa Barbara, California, USA - Sample 3 (SPAdes) (version 2) | ecosystem: Environmental > Aquatic > Marine > Oil seeps ...
ATGACACTCGACACACATGTCAGGCTGGTGGCACATGGCGCAGTACACCGGCTCTCGCGTAGCACGAACCTTGTGCTCCCCCATCTCAAACTCAAGAGTGTGGTCGCTCGGCTTGAGTTCGAACTCCTCGGGATGGCACGCGAGACAATCTTCGGTCGCGACTTCGCCACGACTCGAATGGGTCAGACCGTGACAGCGATAGCACGACAACATGTCGGGCCGACGTACTTGCTCTATGCCGTGACCGAACTGCTCGTGGCACACGGTGCACTGGAAGTTCTCCTCAAAATGCGTCGCGTGTTCAAAGATCACCGTGCCTGGCAGGAAGTCATCGACATCAGGGTGGCAGTAGAGGCACTGTCCCATCGACGTCGGCCGATCGGGATAGACCATGACCGCCGGTCGTTCGAGCTTGTCGGGCAGAATGCCCAGATACGCATTGGGCATGGTGCCGATGTCGAGACCAAGCTCGTCGTGACACTCATCGCAATCGACGGGCGCATCGTGACAGAGCGCGCACTGGTTCACGTCGCCGCGAGCACGGGCAGCATGGGGCTCCTCGGCCCAATCCTCACCGTGCGTGCGGGGGCGAAGGTCGAACGCGGGGGTGTGACAGTCCTCGCAGTCAGCGGTGGCGAGTTCGCCGTCGGCGCCGTGCGTGACGCCGTGGCAGTTGAAGCACGACTCCATGGTGGGAGTGAAGGTAACGCCGGCCTCATGTGCGGTGCGATAGTGACACGCGTCGCAGCTCACCACGAGGTGGTTACCGTGGCTGAACACGATTCCCGGGGTATCGGTCGAACCGATCTGCAAGTGACACGGCGCGCAGGCCGAGGCCTCAACATTCCCGGTGAGATCGATCGGATCAGGGGCGACACCGCCAACAGGTTGCGGCGCAGCGAAAAGAAGGGCGACGGTCACGACGAACGCGACCGCCACCCCCCACGTGATAACAGCGATATATCTAGTCCTTAGCTGAACCAATTCCCTATCCGTGAGAGTAGTTGCCGCAACGGGTTGCTATTCTCGGCGTCCAACTTCTGGTGAATGAGACTGCCGGCGTTCTCAACAAAGGACTCACCGGAGCCAGTATGACAGCCTTCCTGGCCGCATGTCTCCACCTTGCGCTCATCCGACATCATCGATTCCTCGTCGGCAGAAGGCAGCACGTCGTGCGAGCCATGACACTCCCAGCATGCGGGAGCGTCTGAGGCGCCGGCCTTGTAGGCGGCACCGTGATAGTAGTCGTCATACGAGCGGTACTCCTCGACATGACAGCGCGCACATACGCGGTACGCGGAGTCATGCAGTGCCTTCTGAGCGGCCTCGGTGTCCAGCCGACGGATGTAGTGACCGCCGTGACATGAGGAGCATGTAGCCGACTCGAGGTTGCCCTTGGCGAGCTCGACGCCATGGACGGAACCCATGTAGTCCTCGGCGATCGTGGACTCGGGGTCCTCCTCCTCGTGGCACGCCTGGCACGCATAGCCGGCGTTGATCTGCCAGAGCGGAGTGGGCATCAGCTTATCGTCATAGCGATAGTCCTGATGACACGCCTGGCAAGAAAGATCGCGATGTGCGGAGTCGTCCACGCCGATGACCTGGAACGACTTGGGCCGTCCATCCGAGTTCTTGGTGAGGTTCTCGTCGCCGTGGCAGGCGTAGCAGCCGCCATCGGAATCGTATTCGAATGCCTCAGTCGGCTCCCAGACGATGAACTCGTCGTCGTGACAGTCGTCGCACCATGCCTGGTCGTGGCACATCATGCAGGAGGTCTGCAGCTGTGTCTCGCCCGGGATGACGTGGGGCTCTTCTTCCCAGTCACGGACGTGGAACGCAGGTCGCAGGCTGGTCACCGTGGTGTTATGGCAATCCTCACACACGCCCGTGGCGAGCTCCCCCATGGGGCCGTGATTGAGGCCGTGACACGCGAAGCAGCCTTCCATCGTCGGGCGCTCGGTGCCCTCCGGACGATGCGGGAACCTCGTGTGGCAACCACTGCATGCGATCAGCTGGTGGTAGCCGTGGCTGAAAATGATTTCCTTTGCGTAGTTCCCCGTGTCCGCGATATTCGCGTGACAGGGATCGCATTTCTCCGAGAAGACCTCGCCACCGACATCGATCGTGAGAGTCTCATCGTCGATCCCGATGCTCACCGCGCTCGCCTGTGCCGCGAATCCGACCACCGTCGCGAAAGCCAGAATCGCGACTGCGAACGAGAGGAACCTGCCGGGGCCTCTCCGTCCCTTGCTTACCATCTGCCCAACCCCTTCCCTATCCGACCCGTCCCGGGTCGGCCATGAAACCTAGGTGAACCACGAACGAATAGTGTCAAGGAGATTGCCGATCCCCTGTCGTGCCTGAGTTATCAACTTGTAGAGCGGGTTCGCTTCTATCTCCTTCTGACTCCCATGCACAAGTCCTGCATATGAAACGTATTCCTCATTAGCGGAGGGATGACACTGCTTGCATGTTTGGACGAGCGAACGTTCATTCACAAGCGACCTGCGGTCACCGGCGGCGAGGATGTCGTGGTATCCATGACAGTCCCAGCATGCCGGGGCGTCGGGAGCCCCGCGTTGATACGCCGCACCATGATAATAGTCGTTGTAACTCTCCCAAGCTTCGTCATGACACTTTCCGCACACCTCGTACCCGCGCGCGTGCATTGCCTCCCGTCCGTCCGGGTTGTCCGAGAGTATCTCGATGCCGTGATCTCCGTGGCAATCGCCACACAACGGCTTCTCAAAATCGATCTCGGTCAGTTCATCACCCGGTTTGAGCGAGAGAGAGTGCACGCCATTGCTGTATGCATCGAACTGCTCCTGATGGCAGTTCTTACACGCAAGCTTCGCCGTACGTTGCCACTCTGTCTGCTCAGTGTTGTGGGGTGCCTTGAACGCGAAGTCCACGTGGCACCCCGTACATGTCACGGCCGCATGCGCCGATTCGTCCAGCAAGCCACCGTCGATCCAGTACGAGACGAACCGGTCACCCTGCAAGCGCACCAGGTTGGGATCCGCATGACACACCATGCAGCCCGATTTTCCCGCCGTCGGCAATGTGAAGTTCAGGTCATAGCCCTGAGCCATTGCAACGCTCGGAAAGAGCATCGCTGCGACATACGTCCCGATGAGGACGCCTATGAAACGCCTGCCGCACACCGCCGCTATCGTCTCCCGTCAGTCAACCTCGGGCAGAGACGCATGAGCGCCGTACCCTGTGGCATCCTCGACAGATTCATGTTCATTGTCCCCATGTCCATGCGCTTCCGGGTTGTTGTTGGGCCTGTCGAACGCAGTAAGCCCAAAGAAATTCAAGAACGCCGGGAAATCCTCGGACAAAGAAAGGTACACGTGAATCGTAGTGATGATGATGAACAACCAGTTCACCACGTAGTGAACCATGCGAGCATACCAGCCCGCGAGGTCAACCGACCCCACCAATGCCCCGAGCCACCAGCCAACGAACCAGTCACGCGGACTGGTGCCCGCGATCAAGGGCGTGGTCACGAGCGCAAATCCCGTGAAAGCCTGAACCATGAGAAGGGGCGCGAACAGAACGTACGTCCCCTTCTGCATCACGTTGTACTTCATGAGGTGGGGCTTGGAAGGCTTCGCGAAGATGTAGTACAGGACGACCTTGGGCGCCGTCACGATGTCCTGCTTGGTGATGGCGAACTCCTTGTAGTCACGCTTCTGTGAATAGAACGCGTACCACAGGCGCCACACCAGGTTGATGGTGACGATTATCATCGCAACATAGTGCAGATAGCGCATGCCGACGCGTCCACCATCGAAGAAGGGGAAGCGAATGTACATGCCCGAGAAACCCAACGCGATCATTGAGGCGACATGTGTGAAGTGCAGGAACTTTGGCAGGAACGGGACGGCGGGGCCCTCATGATGCGGCCACTCCCAACCCCTGAACCGCTTCTTCGCTCGACCCGTGAGAATGTTTCCCACAAAGTGAGCGGCCAGCGCGACGACTATCACCGGATACAGCGTGGTGAATATGACGTCGAGCCATACGTTGATCTCGGTCAGTGCTATCGCTGACACCCCCTTGCCCTTTCGCGAGATGCAGCGGTGCGCGTCTGCATTCGCATGTCCTTCAAGTATGCGCACCGTTCGAAGTCCCTGCGCTACGCGCTCAGAATGAAGAACCGCCGCGACCATTGCCGGTAGTTTCGGCGGCATACATGAGTTTGTAACAACAGTAAGACTGAGCATAGGGACGGCTTAGGAGTGTGTCAACGAAACGAGCAGGTCTGATTGGGGGAAACCGCAGACTCAAGATCCTCGGCCAGCAGCCCAAGCGTGTACCCCGCCGCATCGGCCCCAGCGTCCAAGTTGACGATGAGAGAACCCTCTCTGAGACCTGCCACGCCGCGCGAGAACATTGCCTTGGTGTCTTGCTCCATGCACCGGGCACGAATGTGCTCGACGATCCCCGGCACGAGACGCTCGCAGACCAACTCCGTGGCTTCCGGCACGACGTCCATCGCATCGAGCCCGATGCCTCCGCACGTCAGCACAATCTGAGCACTATCGACGTCGGTCATTTCAATGAGAGAGGCCGAGAGACACTCGATCTCGGTGGGACACACGTGATACGCGACGACATTCCAGCCGCGCTGCTCACAGAACTCGACGAGAGCCAACCCCGCTGTGTCCTGGGCCAGTCCCTGAGCGCGCGTATTTGAGCACGTCAGCACTCCTACACGTACCTCTGTCACGTTCAACTCACCTCTCTCGTCGCCGGAACGAGGCGATCAATCCTGCAGATTCTCACGCAGGTAGTCCATGAAAGCATCGGCGGCACGCGTCATCGTGCCCCGTGGCATAACGGCATAGAGCGGTCGATTCACCGGGAAGTGCGGTAGCGGCACGCGAACGACAGTGCCGAGCTCCAGAGCCTTGTCCACGACCCAGGTGCTGACTGCCCCGATTCCCATGCCACCTTCAACCGCGTTCACGATCGCCTCATTGGTGCCGAGCTCGGTCACCACTTCGAGGTCTCCGGGTTCGACGCCAGCCGACCGCAGAACGTCCTCGACCACGATGCGTGTTCCCGAACCTTCTTCACGCAGGATGAACGGCTCCTGAACAACATCGCTCACTGAGAGTTTCTTGGCCTGAGCGAGCGCGTGGTCAGGAGCGCAGATCATGACGATGTCATCGGTGCCCAACTGCTCAAAACTAGCCTTGGAGCCTTTGATCTGCGCACCGGTCACGCCGAGATGTGCCCGCCCCTCCTCCACCGCTTCGACCACATCTGCGGTGTCGTGGATCTTGATGGACACGCCGACCTCGGGGTTCTGCTTAAGGAACGCCCCTAGGAGACGAGGCAGAATGTACTGGCCGGGCGTCGTGCTCGCAGCGAGTTCGAGTCGACCGGTGACGAGCCCGGACATGCCGGCGATCGCATCACGCGCCTCCTCGATCTCGGACAACACTCTAGTCGCGAACGGGAGCAACGTGCGTCCCGCCTCGGTCAGATCGATCTTGCGATAACCCCGATCCAACAACGTCGCACCGATGTCGGCCTCGAGTGACTGGACTTGCATGGTGACCGCGGGCTGCGACACTCGCATCACCCGTGCAGCACCAGAGAAAGTCCCCTGCTCAACGACCATGACGAACGCACGCAACTGCGCGATGTTCAACGAATGTCCCCTCGCCTGATGAGGTCTGATCCACGACGAAACCACGACCCATAAACAAGCCCTATAGTACTGCATCGACACTCGCACCGTCCCGCATGAATCAACCGGACTCAAATCCGCGAACTAGGGGTACAATCTGCTCGGGGTAAGTGAGAATCATTCTCACCTAGGTTATGAAGGACACCATGGACGCCACCGAACATCACCAGGATTGTCCCTACGGCGCAGGGCGCGTCTCAGCCCAGCGCCGAGAGATCGTGCACGTGGCCGACGCCTTGGAGGGCGCCTTCACGATCGACGAACTGGCACAGCGACTCACCGAGGCCGGAACGTACGTCGGAGCGGCGACCGTGTACCGCGCCGTAGCCGCACTCAGTGAATCCGGGTGGCTTCAGCGCGTTGGCGAGCGAAACGGCGGGGCGCTCTACGTGCGCTGCACGGGAGGATCGCACCACCATCACCTCATCTGCACCGAATGCGGCCGTGTAGCTCGGACCTCGTGTCCTCTCGACGATTCAGCCACATCGTGGACACGCGAAACCGGCTTCAGGATCACCCATCATGACGTGACTCTCTACGGCGTCTGTTCAGAGTGCCAGATCGACTCATCAGTGAGTGATGCCTGATGTCTCACATTCACATCCCCGACGGCGTTCTGCCGCTCTGGCTCTGGGGTTCGGGCTGGCTACTGGCCCTGCTGCTGGTGACGGTCGCCTCTCGACTCTCGGAACGTGCGGACATACGCCGCAAAGTGCCCCTACTTGGCGTGGTGAGCGCCTTGGTGTTAGTCGCCATGTCGACAGAAATCGTCCCTCTGGCCTATCACATGAACCTCACCGTCATCGCAGGAGCCCTGCTGGGGCCGGTGTTGTCGGTGATCGCCGCATTCATCGTTCAGGTCATTCTCGCAATGTTGGGACATGGCGGCGTCACCGTCGTCGGGCTCAACACGCTGATCGTCGCGCTTGAGATGACCGTTGGTTGCATACTCTTCAGGAGTCTCATACGTATCCTTGGACGCCCCCGCGTGCGCCCGGTTGCCGCGATATCGACCGTACTCACCCTCGCCCTCAGCACGACCGCACTTGTCGGCGTGGTGTGGATCGGCGGCAGCGGGGCCACGCAGCGTGAGACTGGCGCGCTCGATCCCCAGACGCTGCGTTTTGAGAACCCTCTGTCCGAGGGCGCGATCTCCAATCGGCTGTTCTCTGGTGGAGAAGACCACGGACATGAGGAAGAGGCAGACGACCATGAAGCGAGCCTGAACGTCAAAAGGTTCGCGACAGTGGTCTACACCTTGGGTCCCCTGGGATGGCTGCTGGAGGCGCTCATCACTGCGGGGATTCTCGGTTACGTGGCGCGCGTGCGGCCCACCCTCGTGTTCGAAGGTGCCCTCGCTGAAACGCGGCATACGATCCCCGGTGACGAGACGGGAGGCCGATAGCCATGCACATCGGTTCCGTCGATGAGTCCGCGGTGCTGGGCCGCTCGTGGCTTCACACCGCCTCCCCCAATGCGAAGCTGATATCTCTCGCGCTCATGCTCGGTGCGGTGGTCACGACATGGAACGCTCTCGTGGTCGCATCGCTCGCACTCCTGCTCATGGCCGTGGTCACGTCGACCGACCTCAAGCCACGGCTGGCCTATGGGCTGGCCGCATATCCGGCGATATTCGCTGTCGTTTTCGCGCTCTCATCGGCACCGAATGCACTGACGGGCACGGTGATCGTGCTCAAAGCGGTCGTCGCCGCGCTGGCCGCGGTCATCGTTGTGCTCACCACGCCCTATCCCCAGGTATTCGCACCGATCCAGTGCATCACTCCGAGCGTCGTGGGCGACGCATTGCTCATGACCTATCGCTCCACATTCCTGCTGTTGGAGAAGTTCTCGAACCTCATGCGGGCCGTGAAACTGCGCTCCGGGCTCACGGCGGGCCACCCGATCCGCACCGCCCGGGCCACCACGCGGGCGCTGGGTGGGCTGTTGCTCTACTCATTCGATCTGGCGCAACGAGACTACGACGTGATGCGTCTGCGAGGCTATGAGGGGCATCTGCGCGTCGGGCGTGTTCGCGGACTGTCGCCCCTGAGGGACGCCCTGCTCGTGATCGGCAGCCTTGTCGCGCTGACCGTCAGCGTGCTCATGCGCCTGGCGGCCACCGAACTCAACCCCTACAGCTGGATCGTACCGCTCATACCGCTGACGATCCTGATAACAGCGATCGCACTCAAATGGAGGAACCGATGAGCACCGAAGCTCCCGTGACGACCGACCACGCTGAGGGTCACACCCACACAAGCCGTGAATCCACCCCCAACGAGGTCGTCCTCGTCAGCTGCGTGCAGCACTCATACGAGGATGGCACCGAGGTGCACCTCTGCGGCCTGGACTTCGTGGCGGAGCGCGGTCAGCGTGTCGCCATCCTGGGGCCCAACGGCTCGGGCAAGACCACGATGCTCTATCACATTTTGGGACTGCTTAAAGCGAACAAGGGAATCGTGCGCGTGTTCGGCGTCGATCCGGCGAGGGATTGGTCCGCCATCCGCAGGCGGATCGGAGTGATGCTCCAGAACGTCGAAGAGCAGCTGCTGGCTCCCACCGTATATGACGATGTAGCCTTCTCTCCTCGGCAGTATGGACTCGCCGAAGAGGAAGTTGCCGCGCGGGTGGATCACGCGCTCAAGGCAGTGGGGATCGAGAACCTGAAGGATCGGGTTCCCCACAACCTCTCAGGCGGAGAAAAGCGCAAGGTGGCCCTTGCTGGCGCGCTGGTGATGGAGCCCGAGCTGCTCGTGCTCGACGAGCCGTTCGAGGGCTTGGATCCCGCCTCACGCGAGACGCTCGTAGAACTGCTGGAGACGCTCGCTCAAGGCGGCGTCACGGTCGTCATGACCACCCACGACATCGACTCCGTAGCCGACCTCGCGGACTTTGCCTACGTGCTCGCTCCCGGCGGGACGATCGCGCTCCGCGGAACGCCGGTCGAGGTCTTTGAACACGCCGACGTGCTCGCAGCGGGCAACATACGTCCGCCGGTGCTGGCCGAGCTCTTCTCAAGTCTTCGCGAGCGCGTGGGAGACGGCCCTGACACCGCATTGACCGTTGAGCAGGCCGTCGATTCGCTGGCGCGCTGGCGTGTGACCGAGTAGGACGAGAGTCCAACCCAACCGGGGACCGCTATACCGGTAGAACGCTACCCGCGCTCTTTGACCGCTGCAGCGAACTGAGCGCCCCACTCGCGTGCGGCGGAGATGTCATTGGCCGTGGGGCGGTACTTCTGCGTGAACGACTCGAAGGGCATCTCGAAACCCATCCCCTGGAGACGCTCATCCATCTGTTTGGTCGCCCCACTGCTCCAACCGTAGGATCCAAAGGTCCCTGCGATCATATCCTTGGGCTTCAGGCCCGAGAGATACTGCAGGTATCCGGCGACGCGATAGAGCATGCCGTGGTGGAGCGTGGGAGAGCCCAGAAGAAGCGCCCGGGCATCCAAGAGCTGATGAGTGATAGTGGCGAGCGATGCTTGGGCCAGATCGAAGACCTCGACCTCCGTGCCCTCAGCGGCCACACCATCGGCGATCGCACGGCCGAGGATGTCAGTGGACCCCCACATGGTGGAGTAGACGACGACGATCTTGTCACGCGTCTCCCCCGCCGTGTGCGAGGCGTAGCGAGCGAGCATGGCGCCGATATCGTCACCACGCCAGCCGACGCCGTGGGACGGAGCGATGACTTTGATGTCCCAGCCGGTCTCTACCACCTTGGTGACCGCCTTGGCGACCATCTTGCCGAGCGGCATGAGGATGTTGGCGTAGTAAATGGAGAGCTCTTCGAGTGCCAGCTCGAGTCCGACCTCGTCGGCGAAACGCTCAGCCGACGCCATGTGCTGCCCGAAGGCGTCGTTGGGCATGAGGACGCTATCCTCGGGACAGTAGCTGAACATGCTGTCGGGCCAGTGGACCATGGACATGGGCAGAAAACGCAGCGTGCGCCCGCCCAGATCGATCACGTCGTCGGCTCCGACTGTGTCGATCGCAAGACCGTCGTGATACTCCGCGACGCCCAGCACGCCTGCGCGCGACGCCACGACCTTGGCGTTGGGCATGGCATCCATGACTGCCCGCAGACCACCGTTGTGATCGGGCTCCACGTGATTGACGACGATGTAGTCAACGTCCGCCGGATCCATCACGGTGCGAACGCGATCCAGGAGCTCGTCGACAAAGGGAAGTTTCACGGTGTCGACGAGTGCCGTCTTCTCACCGCGAACGAGATAGGCGTTGTAGGTGGAGCCACGAGGCGTCTCATAGCCGTGGAAGTCTGCGAGATTCCAGTCGATCGCTCCGACCCACTCGATACCCTCTGAAATGGTGACTGAACGCATGCTCATCGGTTTTCCTTTCCATAGGCTCAAGACAGTGAGTACCCATCAAAGCGAATGCCGGGTCGAATCAACGCTCGGGCAACGATGCCAGATACTCGTCAGAGAGTGCCTGCAGGAGCACCACACGATCAACTGCATCGGCAACTGCCTCTGAGTCAAGCTCGATGGGTCGACGTGTTCTAGCGTCGAACGAACCGGCACCTTCGGACGAGCTGCGGATGTAGATGGTCGTGTCATCAATGTACGTGCCGGCAGGGTGATAGTAACGGACACCAGCAAGCTGACCCGTGGGATTGAGAAGATCCTGTCCGAAGAGCACCTTTTCGTCCATAAGCACTCCCAGCAGGTTCGCCATCGTTGGGACGACGTCAACCTGACCGGCGACGCGTTCGTTGACTACTCCCCCCTCCAGCCCAGGGATGGATAACATGAGAGGAATGTTCAGCCGATCCGGCCAACCGTAGGTATGGTCGAGCATCTCCTCGGCCAACAAGAGCTCTTCCTCGGTCATTGTCGTGCGCTGCAGGCCGAAATGGTCGCCCATGACGACGATCAGGCTAGCCTCATAGATGCCCGTACGCTTGAGCCGTGCAATGAACTCGCCGAATGCACGATCCGAGTAGTTCACCGACTGCAGGTAGCGCCCTACGGCGGTTCCCTCATAGCGAGCAGGAAGGTCCATCTCCCAGAGATTCTCGGGCAGTTCGAACGGAACATGATTCGTGAGCGTGAGCGCCTCAATATAGACCGGAGTCTCCTCGGCCACCATCTGTTCCAGCATGCTCGCCACTTCGTCGAACAGAACGTTGTCGGATGCACCCATGCCCAGAATATCGTGGTCAGGGAACGCCGCCTCATCAAAATAGCGATCGAACCCGAGTGCGGGGTAGAGTTCAGTGCGGTTCCAGAAGGCTGCCGTGTTCGCATGAAATGTCAGGGCGGCATAGCCCGCATCGCGGAGATCCCTGGGCAGACTGGGTATCTCGCGGTCGCCGAAAGCCACGGAGACCGCCTCCTTCTCCAGAGCGCAGAGGCCCGAGTTGACTATGAACTCAGCGTCTGACGTGTTGCCCGGACCGATCTGCGAGTAGGTGTTGGGGAAGTACAGGCCCTCGCGAGCGAACGCATTGAAGTTCGGCGTGATCTCCTCACCATCGATCTCCCGCCCGATCACTATCCCCTGCAACGACTCAGCTACGACCACGATGACGTTGCGACCTTGGGCGACGCCGAAGAACTCTCTATCCGCAACGGGGGGGAGCTCGCTCGCACCCTTGATCTCTTGAATCCGCTCTATCAACTCCTGAGTACCCTCCGGATCGAGTCGCCCGGACGACACCTCCACGGCTGCTGAGCCGGTCAGCCGCGAGAGCAGCTGGTTCGGCACGATCTCAACAACTTGCTGAACCCAGACTCCTCGCCGCTCACCGACGAACGCCCGATCGACCGGAGTGTCGTTAATCCCACGGATCAAGGGGACAGCGAAAGCAAGAGCCGCGACGAGCGCAATCGAAAGCGCCGCCTTGCGCGGTAGGGGCTCAACTGACTCCTGACGTCTCCGCTGCCGCCACACCCACAGTGCGATCAGGGGCATCTCCGCGAAGAACAGCAGATGTATCGGCCCCAGAAGCGCGAGAATGCTGGTGCTGACCGCCTCCAGCTGCACTGCCAATCGAAGCACCAACAGCGAAGGGACACGCCCGAAGTACGCGGAGTAGACGACTGCAGACAGGAGCAACGAAGAAACGATTAGATCGGTCACCACATAGGCAAGCGTTCTTCGGCGGCGACCGATCGCCTCCACGAGGGCGAACATAAGGATCACGGGCGGAGCCTCGATCAGGAGAAGACGTATTATGCTGCTATCGTGATACACCATCACGCGAGCAAGACCGACCTTCGCGATCACGGCGAAGGAGAAACCCAGCAGGTACGTCCAGGAGATCGAACCGGTTCTTGGACGATCGATCCTTGTGGAGCCCGATCCATCAACCTTTTCCTTATTCAACGTGGTCAAGGCCTCCATTGAATATGTCTCAGTTGCTGCGCTTCACAAAGAAGTCGGCCATGGACATCAAGAGGTCGCGAGACTTGCTCTTGGGCAAGGCCGACTCGAGCTGGCTCTTGGCGCCGATGATGAGATCGCCCGCATAGTCGTTCGCGTACTCGACCGATCCGGTGGCCTCCATGATCGCGACCGCCTCATCCAGTGCCGCGTCGTCCTCGGCTCTACCGGCGAGGATCGCGAGCAATCGATCGCTGTCGGCAGAGTTCTGCAGGGCATGGATAGCCACAAGGGTTCGCTTGCCCTCGGTGATGTCGCTGCGGAAATCCTTCTTCGTCGCCTCACGCGTGCCGACGAGGTTCAGAACGTCGTCCTGGATCTGGAACGCGAGACCGGTGGCCATTCCAAAGGAACGAAGCGCGTCTATCTGCTCTTCGGTCGCGCCACCGATGATGGCGCCCACAGCCAGCGGAACCCCACCGGAGTAGAACGCCGTCTTGTGGTTGGCCATGGCGAGATAGTCCTCGATCGAGAGATCGAAGCGGTCGTCGCGCGCCCAGCCGATGTCGAGTGCCTGTCCCTCGATCGTCCGCGTGGTCATGGCGACGAGCTCGCTCAGCACGCGAAGCTTGGTGCTGTCATCCAGACCCGGGTCGTCGACAACGGTGCCGCATACGAGCGAGAGCGCGAGGTCGCCGGCGTTTATGGCGAGGCCCTCGCCCTCCGCAATGTAGAGACAGGGCTCATCGCGTCTGGTGAGCGAGGAATCCTCGATGTCATCGTGGATGAGAGCAGCGGTGTGGAAGTGCTCGATCGCAGCTGCCGACGGACGTGCCTTCTCGGGATCGCCTCCGACCGCCTCACAAGCGAGCAGACAGATCAGTGGACGATGGCGCTTTCCTGCGTTCTCAGTGAAGTCCGCCACGAGGCCATACAGGTACCGCTGCATGTCGGGATGAGTGCCGTTACTGAAGAAGGTCGCAAGGTACGCGTCGAATTTCTTGGCGTTGCGCTTGAGATAGAGTTCAAAACTCGTCATGCCACTCCCGGCGTCGTCGGTGCTCTGCCCGCCCCGTGAGACGGGGGGTGGCTCCAGGCCGGGCGCATGAAGGACATCTTACGGTTCGGTGACGGCCACGGCAAGGTGTCAGGCGAGTAATCCATACGCCCAGACGGTGCCGCCGCCATAGATGACCAAGAATGCCACGTGCTTGAACACCAGAGCACGCCTCTTGGCGAGTCGTTCGTCGGCGGGTGTCTGGGCTCGCCAGTAGAACAACCTGAACGCTCCTGTCACGGTAAGGACCACGAGCGCAGCCACTAGGAGCCAGAACACGCTCTGCATCGCACTCTCGACCGCGTTGACCGCGTCGAGAGGCATTTCCGCGATCTTGCCGTGCAGGATCCATATCACCATCACACACGCCGCCCAGGTGCCGGTCGCCATGTCGTGGAGGAAGTTGTTCGTGATCCTGATGTAGGGGTTATCGAGCACGCTCGCGTCCTTTCTCGAGGTATACGCCATCATGGCTGAACCTCTTGCGATACGCGAGCAGTACGGCGATCACCGAGCCCATGGCTGTTGCGGCGGAGATCATGAGCATCACCACGATCTGATAGCCGGTCGCGGCGAGGGGGTCGACCCCTGCGAGCACCTGCCCGGTCATCATGCCGGGGATGAACACGATCCCGGCAGCTGCCATGGAGTTGATCGTGGGGATCATACCTGCGGCGATCGCGGAGCGGACCGATGGGCCGGCCGCTTCCCAAGGCGTGGCCCCCAACGCGACGAGCGCCAGAAGTTCGTCGCAACGCGAATCGAGGTCCGCGAATATGCGCTCGAGTGCGACGGCGATGCCGTTCATGGAGTTCCCCAACACCATACCCGCGATGGGGATCACGTACTGAGGCCGATACCACGGCTCAACCTGCACGATGAGGCCGGTGACCGCGAACGTGACGGTGAACCCGGTCAGCGCCATGGTCAGGAACGATTGAGTGAACAGCCCGCGCGGCGCATCCGGCGCTCGCTTGACGATGATCCGCGCCGCGACCGCCATCATGAACAGGAGCAGACCGACAACGAGCCACGGGCTGTCGATATCGAACACGTAGCGAAGCACAAGGCCGAGCGCGAGCAGTTGGAGATACGTCCGCGCCGTGGCGATCGCCAGATCCTTCTCGAGCCCCAGCGAAAGCCGGATCGACAGCACGCCGACGAAGACCATGAACAGCATCGCGATCACGAGCTGTGGCCAGCCGATCACGACAACGCCTGCATCGGCAGTCATCGGCCATCCACCTCCTGGAGCTGCGCGCCGCTGAGCCTGAGACGTCGCGAAGCGATCGAGTCGGCGCGCTGGTGACGCACGCGAACGACACCACGACCGTCGTCGGCGAACTCTCGGATGATGGTCGCGACCTGCTCGGCCGAGACCTCGTCGAGGCTGGCATCGGGCTCATCGAGCAAGAGGATGTCGGGGTCGGTGAGCACCACGCGTAAGAGAGAAACGCGAGCAGCCTGTCCGACCGAGAGCCGAGCGGCATCCCTATCGAGCACCACCTCGCCCAAACCCACCCCGTCGAGCGCCGCACGCAGCTTCTCGTCGGTGGGAGCGGTCGCGCCCTGACGCACTTTGAACGCCCAGGGCATGAGGAGATTGTCTCGCACCGTCCCCGGCCGCATCACGGCCTTCTGGGGCAGCAGCGCGACCTTGGAACGCCACTCCTGAGGTGTCATGGAGTCAGCAGTCTCGCTCGCGAGCGACAGAGTCCCTGTTGCATCGGGAAGCAGCTGTGCCAACGCGCGCAGCAGTGTGGTCTTTCCGGCGCCGGAAGGTCCGGATACGTCGACGACCTCGCCGCGTGCGACATCGAAATCGAGTCCATCCAACAGGACGACTCGACCGTGATCACCCTCGGTGGAGTAGCGAACGTCGCGTGCGCTCAGCAGCACTGGCATCTACCAACGATTCCGATGCACGAACGCGGGATCGTAGCGCTCTGAGGGAGGCTTCTCGTCGGCAGGCTGACCGATAGCCAGGGTGGCGAGGGGCTCGACACCCTCGGGGAGACGCAGGGCCTCCTTGAGCGGCTCGGTGCGCTCCTTCTTGGGCCAGAAGCCCAGCCAGCAGGCACCGAGTCCCAGGGCATGTGCCGCGAGCAAGGCGTTCTGCACGGCGGCGGAACAATCCTGCTCCCACATGCTGGGGTGCTTGAGGCTTCGGGTGTCACCGCAGACCACGAGAGCCAGAGCGGCATCATCGAGCATCTTTCCATACTCCGTGGTGGCCTGGACCGCCGCGATACGCTCACGATCCGTGACGACCACGAATCGCCACGACTGTTGATTTCCCGCCGAAGGAGCCGCCATGGCTGCCTTGAGGATGATCTCGATATGCTGCTCCGAAACCGGCTGCCCGGTGAACTTTCGGATGCTTCGACGCCCCAGGATCATGTTGAGTGCGTCCATGCGCTCCACTCCTTCCTTGCTCGTGTGTATGGCCCCCGGGAATCGCCATTCGCAGATGTGGGGGCCGCTTGCTTTGAGTTTACCCCTCTTGTGCCCGAGCAAGAACTCCCGTGCCCGCTACGCACAGATGCCTCGACCGCGATTGATCGCAGTCGAGGCATCGAAGTGCACATGTGGCGGAAGCGTGTGCGAATCGAACACACCCAGGAGGCTCTTCACCCCCCACAACGGTTTTGAAGACCGCGGAGACCACCAGGACTCATCCGCCTCCAACGCGGTATTGTCCCGACCTGCACGTGCGCTGTCAAACAGGCACGCCCGGCGAAAGGCGCGAAGATGAGAGAGTTCTCACTCACCCCTCACCGAGTTCTCACATAGAACGTCGATAGTTCTCAATGAAAGATCCACCTGACAAAGGAGGCCCTCGCATGAAAAAGGTACTCGGCATACCGCGTCCATGGCTCATCGCGATAATCGCGATCGCACTGGGAGCGTCCATGATCGGCATCGCTGCAGCAGCGCCCACCATTCCGTCCGACGCGACACCCCCGTCCAATCACGAAGGACGGGTCAACTGCGCGGGCTGCCACACCATTCTGCCCGCTCCGACTCCCGTCACCGACCCGACACCTGCGCCTGCCCCCGATCCCACACCTGCACCCGACCCCACACCCGACCCCACACCTGCGCCTGCCCCCGATCCCACACCTGCACCCGACCCCATCGTGACCCCGGACCCCACACCTGCGCCGGATCCCACTCCTGTTCCTGTCGGATCCGATGACTGCGACGACGACTTCGATGACGAAGCCGACGAGGATTCTGACGACGACTTCGATGACGAAGCCGACGAGGATTCTGACGACGATTGCGATGACGAGGCCGACGAGGATTCTGACGACGAGTGCGATGACGATTGCGATGACGATGACGCGGATGAGGATGAGGAGGATAGAGCAAACGATGACGACTCCCGTGAACATCATGATGACGGGAACGATGACTAGGGAACAATCTGATTAGTGAACACCCTGATCGCACTAGGGAGTAGCCAATGCGATTCCCCCGCATGACCACACCCACAACGATGACTCTCGTGACCGTGACCGCCCTCTTCTTGGGGGTGGTCACGTTCGCGGTGGCCTCCAGTGTCCTGCCCGCCTCGACGATCGATCCGCCCCGGGCGCTCGTCACACAACGCCCACTTGTGACATCGCTACCCGACGAGCCACAAGATCCCAACACTGAGCTTGCAGAGGATGCATCCGCAACACTTGGTGGCACCGAGACGCCGCCCTCCTCGGAATCCCCCGCGGTGGATCCCACGCCACCTTCATCGGATCAGAATCCTGCCTCGGACTCCGACTCCTCTTATTCAGACGAACCGCAGTCGGAGATCGCGGATGCGGAAGATACGGATCGCGAAGTCGTCGCGCCTCCTGTCCGTGAACACGATGACGATGATGAGAGCGCCGAGGATGACGAGCCTGAGGATGACGATGAGCATGAGGAGGAAGACGACTGATGCGCATCCTTCTGGTCGAGGACGAGGATCGGATCGCCTCCTTCATGGAGAAGGGCCTCAATGGTGAAGGCCATGTGGTTGAGCGCGCGTCGACCGTCGCCGAGGCCACCGCTCTGGGCGTCACGTACGACTACGACGTCATACTCCTTGATCTCATGCTGCCCGACGGCGATGGGCAGAAGGCTCTCCGTGATATCAGGGCCCAGCGCACCGACGTCCCGATAATCATCGTGAGCGCTTTGGGCGAGATTGACGAGAAGGTCGAACTGCTCGACGCCGGGGCCGACGACTACCTGGTCAAGCCCTTCGCCTTCGCGGAGCTCTCAGCCCGTATCCGTGCGAACACCCGCCAGGGACGAAGCTCGTCACACTTGCTCGAGGCCGGTGATCTGACGCTGGACACGAGAACGAGAGTGGCGCGCAGAGCCGGCCGACGAACCGACCTGCCCTCACGCGAGTTCTCACTTCTGGAATACCTGATGCGTCACGCCGGACAGGTGCTCACGCGCCAACAGATCCTCGACGCGGTTTGGGGGTTCGGCTTCGACACCGAGTCGAATGTGGTCGATGTGTATGTCGGCTACTTGCGTCGGAAGCTCGACGAACCCGGCGAGACGAGCGCGATCGAGACCGTTCGGGGAGCGGGATATCGTGTCCGCGACTAGGCGGCTCACGGCTGCCACGCGCGTCGCGCTCGCCGTGGTCATGGTGATGACCATCGGAGCTGCGACGATCTCGCTCATCGCCTACACATCCGTCGCGACACACCTCTGGAACAGCATCGACAGGAACCTCATCAACGAGGCGGATGCATTCGAGGCAGCCATCGGCGGGGATCCCCAGGATGAACTTGGCATCATCGACATCTCACGCGGCTATCTGGAAGCCCGTTCGGAATCCAGCGGAGGACGCAACGTGATACTCCTCGCCGTGTTCGAGAACGGCAAGGTCCTCTCGAACTCGTCGATCGCCCTGGAGACCATGGCCGACAACCCAGCTGCAGCTTCGCCGATGACGGCCGAGATGAAACTCTCCCATGTGACGAACGAGAACATGACGTTCCGGGTCCTCAGTGTTCCCATCATGGGAGCCGAAGACGAGCGCATGGGCGTGTTCCAGTCGGCGATCGCCACCGATGAGACAGAGAAGGTCCTCAGTAACCTCGCACTAGCACTCGGATCGGCGTCGCTCGTGGTGATCGCACTGGCTTCTCTCATGTCGGTATGGGTGGCCTCCAAGGTTCTGCACCCCCTTCGGGAGATGGCCGACACGGCCGCCCTCGTGAGTACGACCTCACTGCATGAGCGTGTCGGGTACGACGGACCCGCCGACGAACTCGGTGTGATGGCCTCGGCGCTCGACTCCATGCTCGACCGCCTCGAGTCCTCGTTCAGAGAACAGAAGCGATTCATCGCCGACGCTTCACATGAACTGCGCACGCCTCTCACGATCATCTCCGGACATCTGGAGGCCGCACAGGATCAGACAGACGCAGAGGAAAGGGCCGAATCACTCGACATCGCGTGCGACGAGGTCGCCCGGATGTCCCGACTCGTCGGGGACTTGCTCGCGCTCGCTCGCCTCGACGCCGGACCACCGCGTTCGTTCCAGCCGCTGCACATCCCGACTCTGCTACAAGAGACTGCGCACCGAGCAAACTCGATAGGCGCTCGCAGCGTGAGCGTCAACTGCGTCGGCGAGATGTGGGTCATGGGCGACCCCGACCTTCTCGAACGAGCGATCACCAACCTCCTCATGAACGCATTCCAGCACACCCCGGAATCAGCGACCGTGACTCTCGCATGCGAAAAGGAGAATGACAATGTCCAAGTCCGAGTCATGGATGACGGACCCGGTATCGCGATCGAGGATCTTCCTCGCCTGTTCGACAGATTCTATCGAGCACGGGATTCGCGCGGAACGGGAGTCGAGGGAGCAGGACTGGGGCTGGCCATCGTGCAGGGACTCATAAGCCTGCACGCAGGAACGGTCCATGCAGAGAATGGTACGAACGGCGGGGCGGTCTTCACCATCTGGCTACCGTCTATTCCGTCGCCGGAATAGACAGCGTCTGATCGTCGGACATCAGCCTTTCCTTAGCACCCTGACGTCGCCCTCGCGCTTGGTGAGTCCCTGGGAGTCGAAGTACTCCAGGATCGGCACCACGTACTTGCGGCTGGTGCCCAGAAGGTCTCGAGCGTCCTTGGCGAGCATCTCCCCGTTGGCACGCAGATGGGTCTCGATGCTGTCGCGCGCCGCGGCCATCGCGGCCGCGTCGAAGTGCAGCTCCGGACCCAGCCGCACAACCGTGCCCTCGGCGACGAGCTTGGTGAGCACCTTGCGAGCGACTCCCACATCGATGCCGGCCTCTTCGGCCAGCGCGGTGACGCCCATGGGCGCAAGAGCCTGCGCGGCGAGAAGCGGCCCCAGAGCCTCGCGCGCCGTCGCCTCCTCGGCCAGAGCGGAGACCGCGGCCTTGGGATGGCGCACTGCACCGGCATCGAGCGCAGCGGTGCCTGCCTCGACCGCGAGTGCGAGCAGTGCATCGAATACCTTGGCATCGAGCCGACGATCGACGCGATCGCGCAACGCAGCCGCAGCGATTCCCGTCGCCTTGGGACTCTCCTCATGGAAGGCGAGCAACTCCGCCTCGATCCTGTGGAGCAGTCCCTGCTGGGCCTCAGGCGTGACGAAGTACGTGTCGCTCCCGACCTTGAAGCGCTCGAGCTTGGCGCGATTGAGCTCGTCGGCCACCTGTGAGCGTTGCACGCCCAAGGCGGCAGCGGTCTGAAGCGACGTCATGGGTAGGGCGCGAGCGCCCAGAAGCCCCACGGACGCCGCCGAGAGATCATGCGCCACGAGCGCGTCGAGCAGTTCGCGCTCGTGCTCCCTGAGCTTCGTGCGACGAGGTGGCAGCACATCGAGCACGGTGCCTCCGCCGATGGTGAACACTGGCGAGTACGAGCGGATGATGAATCGATCGTCGAAACGCGGAGCCAGCGGCTCCTCCAGCCTGACCTGCGCCAGCGCCGACTGACCAGGCGCGAGGGCCTCGTCGTCCATGAGGAGCACACGACCCAATACCTCGCGAGTGCCGTGATGCACGTGCACGCGCGCACCGGACTCGAACACCTTCTCGCCGCCGGCGCCGAGATACGTCACGCGCGCGTCGAAGCGATCGGTGACGGTGAGCGTATCGGGAGCGGCGATGATGTCGCCGCGACTGATCTCGGACTTCTCCACGCCCGCGATGTTGAGCGCCACGCGTTGGCCCGCGTGGGCCTCATCGACGGTCTCGGAGTGCACCTGCACACCACGAATGCGCGCGCGGGTGCCGCCGGGCATGATCTCGACCGGATCGTCTCTGCGCGCAGTGCCGGACCACATGGTGCCGGTCACGACCGTGCCCGCACCGGAGATGGTGAAGACGCGATCGACGGGCAGACGCATGGAGAGCTTGGACTGACGCGAGGGCGCCTCGTCGGAGAGTTCGTCGATAGCGGCGAGCAGGTCGGGAAGTCCCGCCCCACTCTTGGATGAGACCGGGATGATCGGCGCGCCTTGGATGCTGGTGCCCTCGATGAGTGACTCGACCTCGTCATGCACGAGCTCGATCCAGTCCTCGTCGGCCAGGTCGGACTTGGTGATGGCGACAATGCCCCGCGGAATGCCCAGGAGATCGATGATGGCGAGGTGCTCGCGCGTCTGCGGCATAACGCCGTCATCGGCGGCGACCACCAGGAGCACGACATCGATGCCGGTCGCGCCCGCCACCATCTGGCGCACGAACTTCTCATGACCCGGTACGTCGACGACGCCCACACTGCGCCCGCTGGGCAGATCGAGCTGCGCGAATCCAAGCTCGATCGTGATGCCGCGGGCCTTTTCCTCAGAGAGGCGATCGGGATCGGTGCCGGTGAGCGCCTTGATGAGCGACGACTTACCGTGATCGATATGACCGGCGGTTCCCAGTACGAGCGACGACATGCGCTTACGCTCCCCCGAGGATCGCGGCGATACGACCGATCACGAGGCTCTCCTCGGCAAGCTGGAGCGTTCGCATGTCGAACAGGAGGCGACCGTCCTTGATGCGCGCCACGATCGTGGGCTCACCCAGTCGGAGCCGCTTCTCGAGCTCGACCTCGTTCATGTCGCGCGGCGCCACAGAGGCTACTGCCGACGGGATGTCTGCCATAGGAAGTGCTCCGCCGCCGGCACGACCGACATCATCTGCCGCGCCGATCTCAGCGGTGTCGCCGCACGCGGTGCGCAAGCGGTCCGCGAACGAATCGGCCCGGGCGCGAATCTCCTCCACGGGCGTGGTGAGCATGCGAAGGGTGGGGATCTCGGCGAGCGCGCGATCTTCGTCCAGATAGGTGCGGAGCGTGACCTCGAGCGCGGCGAGCGTCATCTTGTCGAGACGCAGTACGCGAGCAAGCGGATGCTTTTTGAGGCGATCGATGATCTCCTTGCGGCCAAGCAGGATACCCGCTTGTGGACCGCCCAGGAGTTTGTCGCCCGAGCAGGACACGAGGTGTGCGCCCGCGGCGATGGACTCCCCCACCGTGGGCTCGTACGGCAGCCCCCACCGGCGCAGGTCGACGAGCACGCCGGAGCCTTGGTCCTCGTAGACCGGCACGCCCGTGCGATCGCCCAGTTCGACCAGGTCGGACACGCCGATCTCCTGCGTGAAGCCGATGACGCGGAAGTTGCTGGAGTGAACCTTGAGCAGGAGCCCAGTGCGCTCCGTAATGGCATTTTCGTAGTCGCGCAGATGCGTCTTGTTGGTGGTGCCGACCTCGACCATGGTGGCACCGGACTCCGCCATGATGTCCGGCACGCGGAAGGAGCCGCCTATCTCCACGAGCTGACCCCGACTCACGATCGCCTCTTTGCCGCGCGAGAGCGCCGAGATCGCCATCATGACCGCCGACGCGTTGTTGTTGACCGCGATTGCGGCCTCAGCACCGGTCAGTCGGCAGAGCATCTCCTCGCAATGCACGTGACGCGAGCCGCGTTCTCCGCTGGCAACGTCGTACTCGAGCGTGGAATAACCGCCCGCGACCTCAGCCACCGCAGCGACCGCGCGCTCCGAGAGCAGCGAGCGACCCAGGTTGGTGTGCACGATGATGCCGGTCGCGTTGATCACGCCATGCAGTGAACGCTTACCTGCCACGGCCACGCGAGCGCGGACGTCGGCAAGGAAGGTGTCGTCGTCGTATGCGGCGGTCTCGCTGCCCAGGATTCGGGCACGAACGGCATCCGTGGCCTCACGGACAGCGTCGAGCACGAGCGTGCGTGGGTGTGCGACGAGAAGCTCGTTGACCTCGGGGCGCGCGAGCACCTCGTCGGTCTTTGGGAGTTGACGGAGTCTGGTCTTTTTATCCATGCGCATAGTGTACCCGAGAGAACCGACAAAAGTGTGCGGTGCGATGCAAGGGACAGGAGGTTGCCCATGAGTCGGATCGTGATCGAAACACCGCGCCTGCTCCTGCGTGAATGGGAGCCTGAGGATGTCGACGACATGTGCATCCTTTCTGCCGACCCACGCGTGATGCGCTATATCACCGACGGCTCGCCCATCACTCGCGCCCAAACAGAAGAATCCATCTCTCGTTTGAGGATGACCTCACAGATCGAGATGGGTTGGTGGCTGCACCCCGACCTCTGGGGCAGAGGTCTGGCAACCGAGGCCGGACGCGCCGCTGTGGATTTCTGCTTCGGGACGATCGGTTTCCGTCGGCTGGTGTGCATGGTCCACCCGGAGAATGCGGCCTCCCTCAAAGTGGCCGCCAATGTGAGATTCACACCCGCGAACGAGTTTGACTGGGAGGGCATGACCCTCATCAGGCACGTGGCCGACAACCCGCTCATCGACGTCGCCGAGGACCCGCGATTCGTTCGAGACTGCGATGGAGCACCGAGCGGCTCGTCGATACGCCCGAGCAGCTAGGAGATCGTCACGATCTCGTCGGAGGCGAGGAATGCGCCTACGCCTTCAGCCATGGTTCCCGCTTCTCCGACGACAAGATCATCCCGGATCCCCAGGTGATCCAGACACGTTCCGCAGACCCTGATCGCGACGCCCTTGTCGGCAAGCATCTGAAGGTCATCCAGAACATCCGACCCCTTGCACGCGAGCCTTGCCGCCTCGTTCATGAGCATGACCGCCGACGGGGTCGCCTCGGCACGCGCCAGGGAGTACATGAAGTTGCGAGTGAGCACCGCTCCGAGCTCTCCACCACCGATGCGGTCGGTTGTGATCAGGAATCGCTTGGCCATGATGAGTCTTCTTTCCTTCGTGATTCCGCAGTGACCCTACTGAAGAATGGTCACCGTGCCGGCTTCTCCGGCTACAGCGCGTCCAATGATGCAGGCTTCCTCGCCACGGCGCTCGAGTGCGCCCAAAAGGTCGTCGACACGGGTCGGATCCACCGCCATGAGCAGGCCGCCGCTCGTCTGAGGGTCCGCCAGTACGCCGCGCCACGTGTCATCGGCAGGGCCCCAATCGACTATGGACTCCATGGCTTCGATGACATCAGCGGTCCGTCCCGGACGGACTCTGGCCTCGCTGTACTCGAGAACGTTCTCAAAGACGGGGACGCCGTTCAAACTGAGCTCTGCCGCAAGACCGCTGCCCAGAACCATCTCGTGCAGGTGTCCGATCAAACCGAAGCCCGTCACGTCGGTACCGGCGTTCACGCCGACCTCGACCATCGCCTCGGCGGCCGCCTTATTCAGATGAGCCATAGACTCGATCACGCGGGAGAGCGAGTTCTCGGTCTCAAGACCACGCTTGAGAGCAGTATTCAGAATGCCGACGCCGATGCGCTTGGTCAGAACCAGCACGTCACCTTCGCGTGCCCCAACGTTGCGAACGACCGCGTCCGGATCTGCCACGCCCATGACCGACAGCCCGTACTTGGGCTCCTTGTCGTCGATGGTGTGACCTCCGACCACGACACAGCCTGCAAGCGCGCACACGTCCGCCCCGCCCCGGAGGACCTCGGACACGACGGTCGCATCCATGCTGCAAGGGAACGCCAAGAGGTTCATGGCGGTCAGCGGACGGCCACCCATGGCGTACACGTCCGACAACGAGTTCGCGGCCGTGATTCGACCGAAATCGTAGGGGTCATCGACCATGGGGGTGAAGAAGTCCACGGTGAGCAGGATCGCCTGGTCCCCCATGCGATACACCGCTGCATCATCTGAAGTCTCGAAGCCCACCATGAGTTGATCCGATTGCCCGGGATCAAGCTGGTCGAGCACTGCTTTGAGGTCGCCCGGACCCCACTTGGCGGCTCAACCGGATTTGGTGGATAGCTGTGTCAGTCGTACGGGCTCCATACTGCCTCCAATGCGGCGTCAGGAACCCCGTGGTCACACGGGGAGAATTAAGTATGCCTGATAGTCTTCATTTGATAAAGACATATCATGCGACCGAATCCTCAGAGCCCGGTGATGTCCTCATCGGCGGGGAAAGCTGCGACGGGACGACAGAAGTAGAAGCCCTGGCAGAACCTCACGCCGATACCACGAAGCGCCTCGAGTTCCTCGGCAGTCTCTATACCCTCGGCGACGAGACTCACATTCATCTGACCGGCAAAATCCACGAGACTCCGGATCAACTGGAGACGAATGGGGTCGGTGTCGCAGTCGCGCACGAGGGAAAGGTCGACTTTGAGCCACTCCGGGTGCACCTCGGCGAGACACTGGAGCGAACCGTACCCTGCGCCAGCATCATCGACGGCGATTCGGAAGCCCAGAGCGCGAAGATACTCGAGCGCCGAACGGAACGAGCAGAAGTCTGTGATCGCGGAGCGCTCTGTGATCTCCAAGACGATGCGATCGGGGGTGAGCTCAGTGGTGAGCATCGACGCGGATATGACCTCACGGAGCTGGGGATCTGCCACCGCATCCGGCTCGATGTTGAGGAACAGTGAACGGCCCTCAGCCAAGTCAGCTGCAGATTCGATCGCCTTCTTGCGACAGAGTCGCTCAAGTCGCAAAACGAGATCCGAGTCGTAAGCGACCTTGAAGAGCTTGTCGGGGCGCTCGAACTCGCTGCCCTCCGGCCCTCGCGTAAGAGCCTCGTAGCCGATGACTCGCTTCTCGACCAGATCAACGATGGGCTGCACTACCGTACGGACGTCCTCGTTGTCGATGATCGCCTTCAAACGAGCAGTCCGCTCGCCAGCGTCCACCGCCTCACGAGAATCGGAGTTGGCGAGTGCGCGCTCAAGACCGTCATGAACCAGTCTCTCGAGCCTGACATTGGGGTCGGACATGATCGTGGCTGCGCCCGCGTAGCACCCGAACTTGGAGAACAGCGCCGGATCGATCATCCCGGCGAGATCCTCTCGGATGCTCTGCTCGACGCGTCCGGTGATCTTGACAAGGTCCGCCGCATTCATGGACTCGGTGTCCCGTGGAGGAGAAAGCACGACGACGAACGAGTTCCCCGCAATCATGAGCTCGGCGATTATGTCGGAATCTCGCAGTGCAGAACCGGCAATGCGCTCCAACGATTCTGCGACCTCGCGCATAACCTCATCGAACACCTTCCAGCCGTATATCTCTTCGATCTTGGAATATCGAACCACGTTCACGGCCAGAAGGGAGACCTCTCCCCGCTCCTCGAGCAGCATCTGGATACGGGGGAACAACAGAGGCGTAGTGGGCAGGCCGGTAACGTGATCGAACAGCATCGAACGGATCTCAGGATGAGACTCGAGCGCGCCGCGAAACTCCAGCCACGACTCAAGCAGGGAGTTCGTTCTATCCGATGTGCTGTGCGCCATGCCTTGACCCCCTAGTCCGCCCATCCTGTCCAGCATCGGCCAAACGCCCGACGAACAACAGTGCTCGCCGTCACACCCGCGCGCGAACAGTGTCCCTCATCACGCATACACGATGCGCAGCGACGCCGCGCCATTGGGCTCGAGAGCGACACCCAGCCCCACCGCTCCGATCTGCGAAGGCGTGCCACCCCGGACATCAGATATCGAGGCGACCGCACGTTCAAAGACAAGATTGGCCGTGACGGCCTCGGGTGAGTGATTGAGCAACAACACGATATCGTCGCCCTCACCGTTGAAGAGAGCGACCTCCACTTCAGGGATATCGCACTCGATCTGCGCGCCGCAACCCGCGGCGCTCGCGACCGCACCGTAGACCGTCTGCATCATCGCCTTGACCTCGGCGGGTGCCGCCCAGGGGTCACCTTGCGCGAGAGCCCGCTCCACTGGTGTCGCGATGAACACCGCGCGACCCTGCCCATGCTGATTGGCGACGAGCAGAGGATTTCCTTTTGCATCCGTTGCCACGACGGTACCGCCGCCATGACCAAGGAGCGCGAAATGCGGGAGAGAGAGTGTACTGTCGAACGGCTCGAGGGTGCCGAGGACATCCTGTTGCGCCACGCGGCAGGTGAGTGAGTCGACCGCACCGCCATCGCCCAAGAACTCGACACCGAACAGATCGCGGACCGCGGGATGTGCCTCCCCACCGCCATAGCTGTAGATGAGCGCGCCACCAGACTGAACGAACGAGGCGAGTCGTTCCCAAGTCTCGTCGGTCAGATTGAATGCCGACGGAACCACGAGCACGCTGAACGCACCGAACTCGTCCTCCTCGCGAGCGACAGAAACGGGGAGCTGAGCCTCTTTCGCGAACATGTAGGCCTCGAGACACGCTCGTGGATCGTAGAGTCCTGCCAGATTGGGCAGCGGCTCGTAGCGTTCACCCGGAATGAGCACGGCCGTGCGCTCCGGCACGAGAGTGTATTCCTTGAAGTCGACCCACGCGGCGACACGAGCGAACGTCTCAACCTCGTTCATGACCGGCTTGTCCTCGCCGTCGACATCAACGAGACCAACGAGCACCTCGAACGGATCGCGGAAGTACGGCTCGCGGCGCTCGGTATCCAGATCGCAGAACCTGCGCAGAAGCACCCCGGAGGCCCGGTTCATGAGTCCGGTGTAGAGCACTGTCCGGACGTGAGCGGACTCCTCGGCCACAGAATGATCGAGCGAGAGCATGCCGATGTCGTCCATGAGCACGGGCAGGTCTCTGGCCGCTGAGTGCAGCAGAAAACCGTCGACATAGGTGGATGGGCCGGAGATGACCGGCCCCTCGGAAGCGTAGGCGCGATATGCGGCCGTCGCATGACTGACCGCGATCTCACCCTTGTCTATCGCGTCCCGCGGGTCCACGCCGGTATGCCTGAACATCGTCTCAGGATCGACCGAGAACAGAATTGGCCTGTCGGGATCGACCTCACGCACGGCTTCACGCATGGTATCCACCCACGCCTCAAGCTGCGGCTGAGTCTTGAACCCGGACAGAAACGCCTCGTTGCCCAGGTCCCACGCGAAGACGACCGGGTCGGAACGGTACTTGTTCACAATGCGCTGGATCAGCGATGTCTCGCGCTGTAGCAGGTACTGATCGGTGCGAGCATCACGCTTCTTGCCCCACGGCACCTCGAGGAGCTCCGCGAGGCGGTCGTCGGCGAAGAACGTGACGATGAGCTGCAGCTTGTTGTCCCGAGCCGCATCCATAATGCCGCTCAGGCGATCCTCCGCGTCATCGGAGTACTGCCCGACCTGCGGTTCGAAAAGCTTCCATGAGATGAAGATGCGCACGAGCGACATCCGAGCCTCGGCCATTGCGGCGAACTCACTCGCGACGTCGCGGTCATACCAGTCGTCCCAGCTCTGCGTCTCTGCTTCGAGTGGATAGTAGTTGACCCCTATCGGGAACAGCGGGTTCCGCGCCGACGCAGTCCGCTTTCCAGGAGGCTCTGCCACTTTGGCGACGGGACGCTCCGGTGCCTTGGGAGCCTGCGGGGCTTTCTTCTTCTTAGGCGCGGATTTCGCCTTTGCGGCGCGAGCAGCACGAGCTTCGTCGCGGCGCTTGCGTGCATCTTTGTCACGGGTGGGCACTACGCACTCCCTTCCGTGTACGCGTCGTACAAGTCCCAGAACAGCCCCTGCCGACGTGTGTCGTGATAGGCCGCGCGACGGATCTCCCACATGGCCTCGGCATGACGTCCCTCGGTGAAGAAGACCGCTGCAAGCCCGAACCGGGCACGAACGCATGCCGGATCCAAGCGGATAGCCGTCTGATACGCCGTCTCCGCCCGCGAGAACTTCTGCAGACCCAAGAGCGCCTCCGCGTGCAGCACGTGTGGGATGGGCTCGTCGGGAGATGATTTGGCCAACGCCCCGAACACGCGCGCAGCATGCTCGTTGAGGCCGGGCCGCTTGGAGAAGGTGACTCCCAGGCAGTAGATCGCCGTACGGGTGCGTTTATTGATCGAGAGGGCGCGCAGTGCGCACGCCATGGCCTCGTTGATCGCCTCCTGCTTGATATACAGGTATGCGGAGAGCGCGAGTGCGTCGGCGTCATCGTGATCCTCGTCGAAGATCCAGCGAATGACCTCGGCAGCCGAGAAGAAATCCTCCTCGAACGCGAGTGCGCCGGCGGCCTCAAGCCTGCTCTCCCGATCCTCTTCCACATCCTCGGGATCAGGGGCAGGGTTGCCGTCATCCTTGATGCCGGCGAGTGCGAAGAAGAAGTCGTCCTGGCTGGGGTCGAGCTCTCCTGCTTTGCGGAAACCGGGCAATGCCGTGGCGACGCCTTCCTTGCGGAGGGCGGCGATAGCGAGGTTGTACATGGCGCGTGCCTTGTGCGGATCGAGTTCCAACGCCTTGCGCCACGCGTCGATCGCCTCTTCATCGAACGCAGCTGCCGAGAATGCCTCGCCCAGCTGCACATGCGCTGTCACAAGATCGGGCACGACCTCAGCGAGCTCATGCCAGACCAGGATCGACTGATCCCACATGCCGCCCCGCCGGTCATACGCGAGACCGAGCGCGAGATAGGCCGGGGAGCAGTCGGGGTCGATCTCGATGGCGCGCGTGGCCGCCTCGATCGCCTCATCGTAGAAGTCGCCCTCGAGCATGAGATGCGCGAGCAGGCAGTGGACCAGAGGATCGGCATCGTCGATACGAAGCGCCTGATAGCACGCTTCGACCGCGGGCTGGATATGCCCCTGACGCGCAAGCCCTTCGGCGAGTGCCACCTGTTGCGAGCGGCCGGTCATGAGATCCTCCCGGCTTTGCGCAGATCGCGCGCCGCACGGCTGACAAGCTTGAGAGCACTTTCGGCCCCCGATATGACACCGTTGGCACCCACGGTCCGTGCGAGGGTCTTATCAGCAGCGAACGGTCCGCCGGAGACGAGGATCACCGCATCGTCGACGCCGCCTGTGAGGAACATCTCTCGCACACGCAAGATGGAACGAGCGGTGGCCATCATCTGGGCACACACGATCACGATGCGCGCGCCGGTCTCGTCGAGCCTCTCCAGGAACTCGGCAGGACGGACATCGGCTCCGAGGTCGATCACGCGATGACCGGCTTCCTTGAGGGCTGCAGCGATGATGTTACGGTCGATGCTGTGATGATCACGATGCATGGTTCCCAGAAGAACCGTCACGCCGGTGTCCTGCGCCGTGGACGACGGCATGACGAACGATCCGATCTGCTCGGCCACGACCGCCGCCTGTGTGAAGGTGTACTCATCGATCGTTCCGGCCGCCCATGCGCCGCCGAGCAGCGACATGGCGGGGGCGAACAGGGACTCGAACAGCGTTCCCGTGTCCGAAGATGCGCCCCTGACCTGCTCGATGACAGAGATCGCGGCGGCGGCATCCTGGTTCACAAGTGCCTGATAGAGACGTGCCGATGCATCATCAGACATATCGTGCACGCCCCCTTCCGAAGTCGCGATCATGATGCAAGTCGCAGAACACGATCAGTATCTCAAAGGCGAGCCGCGAGAGGCAAAGAATTCGCCCCGTCGCACGCACGCGAGTACTCGTTGGTAGCGGTGGTGGGAGTCGAACCCACACGGCCCGAAGGCCAGGGGCTTTTAAGGCCCCCTCCTGTACCAGTTCGGATACACCGCCATATGACTTGAGCGCCCTCTCGTGATTGGATATCACGACAGACCACCGTAGGTGTCCAGAAGTATCCCATAGAGTATGTCGTGCTCGCTGACCTCGGTCGAATCGAGACCCGCCATATCCAGAAGCGTCTCCAGGACAAGGGCGCCGGCCAGGATCACCGACGCGCGATCCGGGTGCAATCCCACGACCTCTCGCTTCTGCGCATTCGTCAGCTCGGAGAGCATTCCGATCATCTCTCGCAGAGACTCGATGGACACGCACGATCCATGGACTCGCGCAGGATCGTAGACCGCCATCCGTTGCATGATCGCCGAGAGTGACGTCGCCGTACCAGCGAGAGAGATGCACCGGCTCGGCCGGCTCGTGAGGGAGCCGAAATACGGAGTGAGAACGTCGGCTATGAAGGCGCGTGCGGCGGCGATCTCATCGGCTGTGGGCGGATCTGCATGCAGGAACATCTCGGTCACGCGACGAGACCCGACGTCGATCGATGCGGCGGTGATGACGTGAGGTGGCGCTTCCATGCCCACCACATCACCAAGCACGATCTCGGTCGAACCGCCTCCGATATCGTTCACGAGCACGCCTTCACCCGTGACCTCGACGGTGGCGCCCGCGAACGAGAGCTCCGCTTCACGACATCCTGCGATCACTTGCGGACGCACTCCGCATGCCTCCAAGAGTGACATGAACTCATCGCCGTTCTCGGCGTCTCGCGAAGCGGATGTCGCCACCGCCCTATACATCTCGACACCGTTCGCCCGCATCTCCTGCACGTAGCGGGTCATGCACGTCGCCACGCGTTGCATGGCCGAAGCCGAGAGTCGTCCCGTTGCGGGAAGCCCTTCGCCCAGATGCGTGATGTCGACGCTGCGTACGATCTCGCTGATACCTGCCGACGAGACATCGGCAATGAGCAGTCTCGCGGTCACCGTACCGATGTCTATGGCAGCCAGTCGGCGCGTGCGGGTGTCAGTCATGAGATCTCCTCGGCTTGGGGAGAACTCAGATACTTCGCGCAAGCGTCATCCGGACAATCGAGGTTCAGATGTGAGAGCACCTCTTCGCCAACCGGATCATCGATGCCGGCGAGGAACGCGGCGGCATGAGCGTGCAGGCACTTGGTCTTGAGCGAATCGCGCAATCCCGCGATGCCGACCGACGCACAGGGATCGTCCCCGCGCGCCTCCTGCGACCGCAACGAGCGATATGTGGCATCGGCTCGCGCCATGCGGCCTGCAAGATCAGGATCGGCTGCAAGGCGAGCGGCACTTTGCGCCACGCCCCCATCCGACTCGATCCGACTGATCCCCTCAACGAGCCAAGGGCAGGAGAGCCAGAAGAGCGTGGGAAAGGGAGTGCCGTCCACAAGGGAGGGAGGGGTCGCGATCACACGGGGCCGATTGTGGCCACATCGCACTGCGACGCGCCACGGACTCCGCGGCGCGCGACCGACCTGTGCGGCGACGATCGTCGCATCCATCACGTCCAAGCCTGTCTCGTCGCCATGTGAGGTCATTCGATGCCGAACACCATGTCCAGGAGGTCCTGCCAGAACGTATCCTCCGCGATCCCTGAGTCGGCGATCTCCGCCGGACGATCCACAACGGATTCGTCCTGCGTGTCCATGACCACGTAGGCGTTCTCGCCCTCCTTGACCATGCCGAGCGTCTGCCGAGCGACGTCTTCGACCCCCTCGGGAGTCTTGAGCCGATCGACCTGCTCACGAAGGTCATCGTTGCGAGCCTGTAGGCCCTGAAGCTCCATTTCGAGACGCGCCTTCTCGCGCGTTTCGCGGTACTGCACTCGCGCAGCCGGATAAAGGGACCACGCCGCGAGGATCATGACGAGGATCACGGTCACTGGCATGAGATACGAGCGGGAACGTCCCCTCTTGCGT
>Ga0209121_10000892_pt1 | contig 31906 bp, 38 predicted proteins | sample Cruoilmetagenom3_FD_187292 | JGI IMG/M metagenome (GOLD analysis project Ga0209121, IMG submission 187292) | Oil polluted marine microbial communities from Coal Oil Point, Santa Barbara, California, USA - Sample 3 (SPAdes) (version 2) | ecosystem: Environmental > Aquatic > Marine > Oil seeps ...
ATATGAAATGTCACCATTAACTTTAAAAGGGAGATAGGTTATCATGGAAATAAAAAGACTAAAAACTAAAGGTGAAACAATGATAGAAAGAGCAGAAAGCCAATTTTGGGCTTATGACTCGGATATCAAAGATTCTAAAGAAGATTTAATGCTATTAAATAATGTTCAATTTATTTACGAGTTATCTTTAGCAGAGTTGGAATTAAAAACTTTAGGTGTTGAGTTTGAGGTAACAAATGGATTACGGGAATTTAGAGTATTAAATAAATCAGAAAAACAAAAAGAGTTAATAAAGAAAAAAGGTTCATATTATAAAACTGTTGATGGGCAATTTACAGATTACTTTCATATAATTCAGAAAAATCAAACCCGTTCAGTCAATCAATATTTAACTCACTGGATTTATCCATATAAAGGAAAATTTCACCCACAAATGATAAGGGCGTTGCTTAATATAATTGGATTAAAAGAAGGCGATACTGTTTTTGAGCCTTTTTCTGGAAGTGGCACAACTGCCCTTGAAGCCCAGTTATTGGGAATAAATTTCATAGGGATAGATATTTCTCCACTTTGTGTTATACAGGGAAGGGTGAAAACAGAATCAGTTTATGCTCTGGATGAAATATTAAAGGTAAAGAATGAAGTAATTTCTAAATTTATGCCAAGTTTGTTCAATATAGAAACAAATTATTATAAGTTAATTGAAAATATAACTTCTGATGAGAGAGTAAAAAATTTCTATAAAATGGCAAGACTTTTAGCAGTCAGCGACAGTTCAAGACGGAAAAGAGACTTTAGAGCCTCCTTTATAAAAAATTTGAATTTAATGATTTATTCGCTAAAAGATTTTGTAGAAATAGCAGGAAGACTAAGTTTAAAATTAGGAAATGTAAAAACTAAAATCGGAGACTCGAGAGATATAAAATTATCTGATAACTCTGTTGATGGAATAATCACATCTCCTCCTTACTCAATTGCTCTTGATTATGTTCAAAATGATGCCCACTCGCTTAAGGATTTAGGTTTTGATGTTTCTAGAATGAGAAACGACTTTATCGGGGTTCGGGGAACTGGCAGAAATAGGGTTGAACTTTATAATGAAGATATGAAAAAATCATACAACGAGATGTATAGAATACTTAAACCCAATAAATATACTGTTATTGTTATAGGGAATGCAACTTACCAGGGTAAAGAAGTTAAAACCGTAGAATTTACCATTAAATATATGGAGAGTCTTGGATTTAATTTGGTAAAAAATATAAACAAGATAATTTTTGGGCTGTATAATGTAATGAAGAAAATTACAAGGAGGTTATTATATGGCTTTGCCCCAACAACAACTTTTTCATATTGAACCTGTTAAGGAAACTATACATCAGAAACATCCTAATAGAAAAAATTATAATCAGTATTTCACACCTGGAATTGCAGTTAAGAAAGCATTAAAATTTATTTCAACAACTAATGCTGTGAATATAATCGACCCAGCAGTAGGAAATGGGATATTTCTTAAGGTTGCCTCAAAAATATGGAATAATGCTAAATTATTTGGAATAGATATTGATAGTTCAGTAATTCAAAAATTGAAAAGAGCCAAGATCCCCAATTTTCTTTATCTTACCAGTGATAGTTTATCAAAAGAAATATGGGAGACCCCTGAGATAAAGAAGATTATTTCAAATGGTGGTTTTGACCTTGTGATGGGAAATCCGCCATTTAGTAGCTGGTTTCAGAGAATAAAGGAACCGAGCGTTCTGGCAAATTATAGATTAGCACATAGAAATAGTAAATTAATGAGAGGTCAGGCAATAGAGGTTCTTTTTCTCGAACTATTTATTAGATTAGCCCAAAATGGTGGTTATATCGTAATTGTTCTTCCAGACGGGATATTATCTAATCCTCAATATCGATATGTTAGGGAATTCATACTCAAAGAGACGGAAGTTAAACACATCATAAGCCTTCCAAGAAATATTTTTAGAGAGACTTCAGCTAAAACGAGTATTTTGATTTTAGAGAAGAAAAGAAATAACAGCCTGGGCAATTTAGCGCATCTTTATGACTTTCAAAAAGTAGGAATTCTCAATAATGCAATAGAAGTTAAGTCGGATAACTTGGTTAACAGGATGGACTATTACTACTACCATAATTTGAAACATAGTAGTTTAAACGAGTTGATGAATAGAGGGGTAAAATTCATTGCTCTTAAGAATTTTGTAGTTTATTGTAAGACTGGAAAAACTCTTTATGGAAAAGGAAGAAAATTCGCTGATAAGGGTTTAAGATTTCTTCATGCTACAAATATTACTGAAATTGGCATTAACTATAAAAGAAATGAAAAGTTTATCGATCCTTCAAGCAAGATGAATTTTCCAAATGCTTATGCAAAGGTTGAGGATATTTTGTTTGTTAGAGTTGGCGTTGGTTGTGCTGGTAGAATGGCTATCGTTGATGCTAAAGAAGATGAGGGGATTGCAACCGATTACATTCATATTTTTAGGGTTAAAAAAATCCATCCTTATTTTCTTGTTGTTTATCTCAAAACGAAATTTGGTAAAGATTCCATAAATCTTTTAAAACATGGAGTTGGAACAGTGAGCATAAACAAGACAGATCTTTTGTCTATTCCTATTCCTGTTATTTCCACAGAAATTCAGAAAGAAATAGGCGATAAATATGAAGAAATTTTGAGAGAATACAGGTTTAATGTTCTCAATGACAGAGATTTATCTATATGTAAAATAATGATTGAGAATTTAACAATTAATTTGGAAAAGATTTTACAAGAAGCCTCCTGATGAAAAACAAAACGAAAAAGAAACTAAAAGAGTTTTGCTTAAAATGCAAAAATTATTTGAATAGTAAGAAACTTGCAGCTATAGCAGGAAAATATAATATTGAGCTTTCAACAAGAACACTCTCTGATGTTATTGAAAAACATGTAATTAGTTTTACCATTGACTTTTTTGGAAAAGATAATGTGAAATACGGTAGTTGGAGTGGCTATGATGTAATTATTATTGATTTGGAAGGCGAAACTGTTTATGTAAATATCAAAACTAATTTATCCAATCCAAACATGGATGGCACATGGTTATGTAGTGCTTCTGTAATTGAAAGGCTCAAAAAAAGAGGTATATTAGGATATCTTTATTGCACCAAATTTGAATATATTAAAGAGCATAACGTCCTAAAATTTATTTCGGGCAAGGTAGCAGGACCTATTTCGGATATTCAGTTGATATATTATACAAAGGGTGAAACAACGAAATATAGAATAAGGAAAGAATTTAACGGAACTCATTGTCATATTTTGGATAAATATTATGAATAAGGAAAGGATGTATTATGACTAAAGAAAAGAGAAATGTAGAATTGATTATAAAAGAATTAAAAAGAATGGACGAAGAAGATTTTTATTTTGTAGGTGCGAAGCTCAAATGTCCACATTGTAATCATGAATTTGGCATAGAAAGAGAATATATGGGAGTGATTACCTGTCCTTATTGTGGAGAATATGTTGAGGGTTAATTGATGGTTATAGAAGCGATGACAGGCAAAAAAGTTATTTCTTTTGATTTTACAAAATTGGATCATCAAAATGTGTTAGAGTTGTTAAAACAGTCAACATTAAATGCAGGAAAGGAGATAAATAAAACAGGAATTTTAAGACCAAGACCAAATGAAGTGGGAAATGATATAGAACCTTATGTTAGAGATAGTTTAAATGTATTAGGGCTAAATGCTGATATTCCTACTGGACTAAGTAAACACAAAAAAGCCATGGGTTATCCAGATATAATTTTTTGGTATAAAAACGATCCATATTATCTGGAATGTAAAACTTATAACATTAAAAATATAGATACAACCCAAAGAAGTTTTTATTTTTCACCATCTGATGAGTTTAAGGTGATTTATGACGCGCCACATTTTATTATTTCTTTTGAGATTTATGTTGCTGGAGAGAAGGGCAATAAACATATCTATAAATGTAAGCATTACAAGATATTATCCATAGAATCGCTGTCACTGGATGTAAAGTATGAATTTAACTCTGATAATAAAAGAATGTATTCAGGTAGAGACGGGACAATTATCTTGGCAGAAGGAGAAATTGAATAATGAATAAGGCGGCACTTCATATAACACAGCATATACGCTGCGGGCTTACGCCCTTGTCCTACGGGACTCGGGCTTATTCCTCAGTTAGGCTCATGGCGAAGTGCCACTTCGCCTGACTTCAGGTTTGCGGTTTCACTACGCTACACTCAAAGGGTGCGCTTCGCTTCCCCTTCGCAAACCCGAGTCCCATTAGCCGAAATCGGCTTAATATAATTTGAAAAAGGAGAATAATATAGAGGAAGTGAAATATAAAGTACCGCAGAAAAGCGATGACTATCCAGAAAACTTAAAGCTTATTCAGACACAGGACAACTTCAAATCCGTAATATTCATTTTCTTTCTTAAACCGCTGTTTTAATTCAGAAGAAGGACAAACGCAATACTTAGGGATACGGGTTGATAACCCTAATCCGTAGTCCTTTACTATATTTAGGCATCTAATGCTCCCTTCTTTTTAGAAGGAAGCTTAACAGGAATTATCTCAAATAGGTGAGCAGCATCCCGAGCCACGGCCATGTAGTTTTGAACGTAGCTCTGGATATTCGGGGTCAGGCAATTTTTATTGATATGATGCAAAATCCAGACAGGGCAAGGAGAATTTTTAAATCCATAACTAAAACAATTATAGATTTTGTTAACTATATTCGTGGAGAAACAGGGACATCGTCAATTTCAGTGAACAGGGCAGTAAAATATGTAAATCCTAAGATTAATTTGCATTCTAACTGTACTGTGGCAATGATTTCGCCTAAACTATATGAAGAGTTTCTTTTGGAGTATGATGTCAAACTTTCCAAAGCATTACAACCATATGGAATTCATCATGATGGTTCTAATTTACATCTTCATGCGGATGGATATGCCAAAGTTTCTAATGTGTGTTTTTTCGATGTAGGTTGGGGTTCTGATATATCACTCTGTCGTAAAAAATTGCCCGATGCTTTTTTCAATCTTCGGTATGATCCCGTCAAACTTCGCACAGCACCGTCAGAGGAGGTAAAAAAGGATGTGCTTAGAAGCAAAGTGATACTGTCTTGATATGTTGGTGCAAGTTTTTTTAAGATGCTATTCCATAGGGTAGAGTCTTATTCCTATGCTTAAAATGATTGTCCAGAGATTATTGAAAATTTGGTGAAAGTAAATCTCCAGACAGTATTGAAGATAGTTGAAACTGTAGCCAAAAATAAACCCGGTCCTGTTTTCCAGAAATGTGAAGATTCAGGCTATAAAAGTGGATCTTTTTTCATCTAAGATACTGCATTTTTAAATTTTATTTAACAGCGAGGCGTTATTTGCTTGACAGATGTGGTAATATAAATATATTTTGTAAAGACCATTCAATTTTTCTTAAAAGAGAGGAGAAAAAAAATAATGGGAAAAAAGGAGGGAATTAGAGGATGGACAAAGGAAGAAGCCAGTTCTTCTAATGAAGAACATTGGGCTGATAAAATAGCTAAGAAAATAATTGCAGGATATCCGAGAAAAGACACTTTTATTTGTGGTGCAGGTATCACTCCTTCCGGGACAGTACATATAGGAAATTTTAGAGATGTTATAACTTCCGAGATAGTGTGCAGAGCTTTGGAAGATAAGGGTTATAATAAAGAATTAATTTTATTCTGGGATGACTATGATCGTTTTAGAAAAGTTCCAAAAGGGATTCCGGAATCATTTTCGCAATTCATAGGTATGCCTCTCTCTATTGTGCCAGACCCTTATGATTGCCATAAAAGCTATGCTGAACATTTTGAAAAAGAATTTGAGGAGTCTCTGCCGGATTTGGGTATTACCCCAAAGTTTATTTATCAAGCAAGAGAATACAAAAAAAATAATTACTACAAATACATTAAAATTGCTTTACAAAAGAGAAAGAAAATTGCTGAAATACTCTCAAAATTTAAGACACAAGGGATTTCTGAAAAAGATATAGAAAGTTACTTCCCTTTTCGAGTTTATTGCAAGCAATGTAAAAAGGATAGCACAAAAATTATAAACTATGATGGAGAAAATAAGATTACTTATTCTTGTAAATGCGGACAAAAAGAAACCGTGGATATATCGAAAGAGAGTGTTGGAAAATTAAGTTGGAAAGTTGATTGGGCTATGCGATGGAGTCATTACCAGATATGTTTTGAGCCGGGAGGCAAAGACCATGCAACTCCAGGGGGAAGTTATGACATATCAAAAAGAATAGCAAAAGAAGTTTTTAATACCCAACCGCCATTATTCCAGGGCTACGAGTTTGTTGGGATAAGGGGATTATCCAGTAAGATGTCAGGCTCGTCCGGGATTGGTATTTCACCAGGAGAACTGCTTAAGATATATGAACCAGAATTATTGAGATGGCTATTTGCACGCATAAATCCGGAGAAAGCTTTCACATTTTGCTTTGATTCAGAATTGACAAGACAATACGATGAATTTGATGAGGCAATAAAATCATATTTTACCAATAAACTATTGCCGGGTAAAAGGAGAAATTTACTTTTTTCAAAACTAGATCCCAAAAAAGAATTTCTGAAAGAAAGAATTCCTTTCAGACAGGTAACTTCGTTTGGTCAAATAGCTCAGGGTAATTTTAATGAACTTAAAAAAATACTTCCAAGGATAGGGCAAAGGTTTAATGAAGAAAATTTAAAACAAAGATTACAAAATTCCCAGAATTGGGTCAAAAAATTTGCCAAACATTTACGAATTGAGGTTAGAGATACTCCAAATATAAATTTTTATAATGGATTAAATGAAGAGGAAAAAAATCAAATAAATAAACTCAGAGAGGAATTGGATAATTATTGGACTCTGGAGGATCTAACAACTCTTGTGTATTCTATTCCCAGAGAAGCTACATTATCTAATTCAGAGAATAAAGTTAGACAAAGAAAATTTTTTAAGAATGTCTATCAGTTGTTGATAGATTCGGATACCGGTCCAAGATTATCAACATTCTTAATTGCTCTTGGCAAAGAAAAAGCAAAAAAATTATTGAAGATGGAGTAAGAACCTAAAGGAGAGAGGAATGAAATATCAATACCCTATTGAGGAAGTTACGGTAAATGAGGCATGGAGAGTTTTCCGTATTATGGCTGAATTTATAGATGGCTTTGAAGTCCTGGGTAAAATTCCTCCTGCTGTTTCTATATTTGGTTCAACCAGAGCCCGTCCTCAGGATGAAGATTACCAAAAAGCAGAAGAAACTGCTCGAAGATTAGCTATGGAAGGGTATGCTATTGTTACCGGGGGAGGACCAGGGATAATGGAAGCCGCTAATAAGGGAGCTATGGAGGCAAAGGGTGTATCTGTAGGAATAAATATCGAGCTTCCTCAGGAACAGAAGCCCAATAAATATGTCGGGACTTATCTTAGTTTTCGCTATTTTTTTGTGCGTAAAGTTATGTTTGTAAAATATGCCGTAGCTTTTGTTATTTTTCCGGGAGGGTTTGGGACCCTTGATGAATTTTTCGAACCCCTCCAGCTTATACAAACACACAAAATGAAGCCATTTCCTCTTATTCTCGTAGGTAAGGACTATTGGAAAGGATTAGGAGATTGGATTAGAGAGATAGTTTTAGCCAGGGGGAAAATTTCTCCTGAAGATATTAATCTATTTTGCACATTAGAAGAACCTGAAGAAATAGTGAATTTTATTAAAGAAAAAACAAAGCAAATTGTAAAGTAATGAATTATAGGTTAATAACGAACAGAAAAAATAGTAAATTCTCCTTCGTATTCTTCCCAATCTATTCCAACATCTTCTACTACGGCTCCAGGTGGGCCGTGATGAACCCAGGAAATCATTTTTTGAACAGCTTCTTCATCTCCTTCAAAAACTGCTTCCACCTGTCCATTCCATCTATTTTTAACCCAGCCGTGTATTCCCAACTTATAAGCCTGATTCTGGGTACTTCCACGAAAGAAGACCCCCTGAACTCTCCCACTGATAAATACATGGGCTCTCTTTTTTCCCATTTCATACCTCATCAAAGTCAAAGATATAAAGGCTCATTTTATTTTCTCATTTTTAGCTTCTCATTTTTTCAAGCTCTTCATCTTCAATTGAGGTAGTTACTAAATACTTCTTTTTTGCGGAAGGTATTTCATAATATTCTACCTTTGTTTTTCTTAGAGAAGGAGCATCACTATAGCGAATAGTTATGGACGCGGCTTTTTGTAAAATTTTTTTTTCTTTTTTACCTCTAAGAAGAGTTAAAGGGCCAGGGAAATCAATTACCTGAAAACAAATATCACCGGGGACAGCGAGCTCACGAATTTTTTGATTCTCCATTTCATTTCTTCCTACGATTATTTTTGTTTTATCTTCTGTATTAAAATGCCTTCCTAATTTAAGAAACTCCACTTCTCTTAAATTTAAATTTCCTTGTTTTAAAAGGCTTTTTATACGTCGGGAAAAAATAGGGTCAGTAAGTAAACACCCACCTGCAGGGGTAGGAAAATCTTTAACTCCCATTTCTTTAGCTAACTTTAATTGAAGATTTCGACCTCGACCCTTTATATCCAATAAATTTTCTCTTTTCACCCAATTTTCTTTTTCTGGGAGGGTTAAGGGAAGATTCCTGGCCGTGAGAGGACGGAGAAGATAATCTCCCCAACCAGATTTTTCACCTATTATCTTTAGGGCCCAGCGATTTTGAGATTTAGGTCTTTCTCCTAATACTTCTCCAGAGATAAGAAAAGAGCATCCTATTTTTTCCATTAAAGACCCAGCTTCTTTTACCATAAGAATATGACAGTCGATACAAGGATTAGCCCCTTTCCCAAAGCCATAAAGAGGAAATTTAACAAGAACAAGAAGTTTTTCCATAATATCTATGGTGTGAAGATGCATATTTAAATTTTGGGCACTGGCTTTAACTTCTTCTGTATTAAGATTAATAAAGGAAGAAGTAAAATATATTCCTTCTACCTTTATTCCTTCTCTTTGAATAAGTTTTGTTGCTAAGATGCTGTCCATTCCTCCAGAAAATAAACTTAGAGCTTTCATTATCCCGGCATTACATTTTTTTTACTTTCAATACTTTTTTTATCCCTTCCTTATTTTTAACTACAATAGTTCCTTTAAGAGGATTTTGTTCTATTACTTTTACTTTTTCTTTCCCATATTCAATAATCTTTCCTATTTTCGGGAGATCTTTTTTCAAATCAAGATAGGTAGAATACTCAAAGTTTAGGCAGCAACGAAGTTTACCGCATATCCCGGATATTTTAGAGGAGGCTAAAGAAAGTCCTTGAATTCGAGCAGTTTCCAAAGTTACAGGACTTAGTTTTCCTTTTTTCTTTAAAAAAAGAGCACAGCAAACCTCTCTACCGCAAATTCCAATTCCTCCCAGAATTTTAGGCTCATCTCTTGCTCCAATTTGTTGCATTTGAATATGCACTTTAAAGATTTCAGCTAAATTTTTGACCAGAACTCTGAAATCTACTCTCTCTTTAGCAGTATAATAAAAGGTAAGCCTCTTATTATTTAAGGAATAATTGGTAGCTACTAACTTCATTGATAGTTTATAAAAAGAAATTCTTTTCAAAGCCGTGTAGTAGGCTTTTTCTTCTATTTGTCTATTTTCAGAATCGAGGGAATTTTTTTCTTCCAGGAATGTATTTTTAGCAAACATTTTTATTTTTACCCCCTTTGAGTATTGTTTTTCTTAATCTGTAGCTCAGTGAAATCCGCCAGAGAAATGAATAAATTTCCAATCTTCTGGATAAGAGAAAGACGATTTGCTCTTAGTTCTTTGTTTTCACTCATTACCAGAACTTTATCAAAGAAGTGGTGGATTGAATCTCTAAGTGAGGTTAACTTCATATAAGCTTTTAAATATCTTTGTTCCCTTAAATGTTTTTCTACTTCTTCCTTTATCTCTTTCCAGAAATAATAAAGTTCTCTCTCTTCTTTTTCTTTTAAAAGTTTTTCTTCTATCTTATCAGATATTTTTATTTGCCATTCATTAGCTTGTTTCAGTATATTTAATACTCGTACTATAGCAATTACTTCCTCTTTTGATTCTTCTCGAGAGAGAATTTTATGAAGGATTTCCCCTCTTTTAATTAAATCTAGAGGATCATCAAACCCAACTCCTGCTACAGCTTTAATTTCATCGGGTTTTATCTTTTTGTCTTTCAGTATTCCTACCATTCTCATCTTAAGAAACTGTTTAACCAGAGACATTACTTCTTCTTTTTCTTCTTTTTCCCCATAGAGGTCAAGACTTTCTTTAATAAATTGGTGCAAAGATATTCTCCATTTCCTTTCAAGCAATATTTCTATTATTCCTTGAGCTTCTCGGCGTAGACCCCAGGGATCTTCTGATCCTGAAGGAATAAATCCTGCCCAGAAAGAGCCTACTAAAGTATCTAATTTATCTGCCAAGCCAAGTAGAGAACCTTCTATAGTTTCAGCAAGTTTGTCTTCGTGGGAACGAGGCATTCTGTGTTCAAAAATAGCATGGGCTACTCTTTTATCTTCTCCTGAAAAAAGAGCATATTCTTTTCCCATTATTCCTTCAAGAGAGGAAAATTCTTTAACTACCTGAGTGAGAAGGTCTGCCTTACAAAGATAGGCTGCTCGTTTTGTTCTTTCTTTAGTTTCTTCCTTCGTATTAAGATGATGGGAAAGTTTCTCTACTAACTTAACCAATCTCATAGTTTTATCATAATAATTACCTAATCTTTTCTGGACCATCATTCCTTTAAGAAGGGGGACTCTTTTTTTTAGAGGAATTTTTTTATCTTCTTCAAAGAAAAATTTAGCATCAGTCAGACGAGCATTAAGTACCCTTTCATTGCCTTTAATTACTTCTTCTATATATTCCTTATTGCCTTCTCTTACTCCTACAAAATAAGGAAGAATTTTATTTCCATCTACTACAGAAAAATGTTTTTGATAATCTCTTAAACATGCTTTAATGATAGGCGAGGGAAGATAAAGAAAGCGATCGTCAAATTTTCCCAGAAAAAGAGTAGGGTATTCTACTGAATATACTGTTTCTTTTAGCAATTCTTCATCTTTTAAAATTTTTGCCTGGGGCCATTTCTTCCTTAAGGGAGAGATTATTTTTTCTCCTTGAGCAATAATCATCTTTTCTCTTTCTTCAGGATCAATAATGACCCATCTCTCTTTTAAAAGAAAAGGGTATTTATGAACATCTTCTACTGAAAAGGTAGATGGTGAGAGGTAGCGGTGCCCTTTAGTTTTTGTTCCTGAAGTTATTCCCGCAATCTTAAAAGTTAAAGCTTCTTTTTCAAAAAGAGCTAAGATATAACGAATAGGGCGTCCAAAGTAAAAAATTTCTTCACCCCAGCGCATGGGCTTAGGAAAACGCAAAGACTGAATAAGCTGAAAAAATATATAAGGCAAAAGAGTTTTTACCTCTTCCCCTTCTTTTTTTCTTTTTATACAAATATACTCTCCTTTTTCTGTTTTTTCTATACTTAGCTCCTCTTTTTTTATCCCTTTAGCTTCTAAGTATTTTTTTCCCATTTTGGTAAGATTTCCTTCATCATCTAAGACCATTTTATAAGGAGGTCCTATTATCTTTTCTATTCTATCATTCTGTCGAGGAGCTAACTCTTCTATGAAAAGAATGAGTCGACGAGAACTACCAAAAGTGAGTATTTTTTTATAATTTAAATGAAGGGTAGTCAATGTTTCTTCCCCTTTTTCTCTAAGTTCACACAAAGCTTTCTCCACTAATTGAGGAGGAAGTTCCTCTACCCCTATCTCCAAAAGTGCTGTTTTAGAAAGTTCCATTTTTTATTCCCTTTTCACTATATTCTAAATAAAGTCCGGCACATTTTTTGGCCAAACGGCGCACTCTCTTAATGAATCTTTCTCTCTCGGTAACTCCCAGAGCACCTCGAGCATCTAAAAGATTAAAAGTATGAGAACATTTAAGTACATAATCGTAAGCCGGTAAAAAGAGTCCTTTTTCTAAAAGTCTCTCTGCCTCTCTTTCGTAAATATGAAATAGTTGAAGCTCAACGGAAGGTTCTATTTCTTTAAAATTATATCGAGAAAATTGCACCTCTTCCTCGTAATGAAGATCTTTATACTTAATTCGAGAAGACCAGTTGAGATCGTAAACACTATCTATCTTTTGAATACACATAGCGATTCTCTCCAGTCCATAGGTAAGTTCTGCAGGAATGAGTTTCAGGTCATATCCTCCAACTTGTTGAAAATAAGTAAATTGAGTAATTTCCATCCCATCCAGTCTTACTTCCCATCCTAATCCCCAGGCTCCGAGAGTAGGAGATTCCCAATCATCTTCAATAAATTTAATATCATGATGAAGAAGTTCGATGCCTAACTTTTCTAGGCTTCTTAAATAAATTTCTTGAATATCCGCAGGAGCCGGTTTGACAATTACTTGATATTGATAGTGGAGTCTCATACGGTAAGGATTCTGTCCATAACGACCATCAGCAGGACGTCGAGAAGGTTCTACATAAGAAGCTCTCCAGGGCTTTGAATCTAATACTTTTAGAAAAGTAGCCGGGTTAAAAGTTCCTGCTCCCTTTTCTAGATCATAAGGATGTAGAATTAAACATCCTTGTTCTTTCCAGTAGTTTTGGAGAGTGAGAATTATTTCTTGAAAGTTCATTTTTTTAACCAAGGATCCCTGCTCCCTCTATGGGAATACAAATATCTATTGCTGGTTCAAGATTCCGAGGATAATAATATTTACGGATTATTTTTTTTATAACTTCTTCCACTTTATCTTCTTTTACTAATATTAAGACGCATCCTCCCAGACCTCCTCCAGTCAACCCCGCTCCTACTACTCCTTTTATTCTACGAGCAGTATCCACAATGAAGTCTAATTCTTCACAGCTACAACCATACCCCCCGGGTTGACGATAAAGGTGGGCTTTTATTATCCTTTTAGAATCTTTGCTCCTCGCATCTTCTATTAATTTGTTTAATTTTTCATCATCAACGGAGTTATTCCATAGCTTCTTTTTCCCTTCCTTATTATAAGAAACTATTCTGTCTCCGTCATGTGAGATATACATAAGTTCTCCAAATTTTTCCATTTCACTATTTTCTAATAATTTCACACAAATTTTGGACCTCTCGCATTCCGCCAATCCAAATAAACACACTTCTTTTACTTTGTATCCATCCGCAGGCTCTTTATGAGTTTTAAATAGCTCATTTAATTTATTCTCATAATCAGGAAGTTCTTTTAATAGTTCCTTTCTTGTAATTTTCTTCGGAAGGGTCTTTAAAATTTTGTAAATAAAGTCTTCTTTTTCTCCTAAATAATCAGGATTTATATCTCGTAAATACTTTGTTTCCTTAAGCGAAGGAAAATTTTTTTTAATAAGCATCAAGGCAATCTCGTAAGTAGCTACCCTTCCATTAAAAATGCTTTTAGCTCCTGCTGACTTACTTGCTTCTACCATGGAATTAGAGGAAATAACGCGAAATCCAGAGGGAAAGGGAATAAAATCTATTTTAAAAGGAAAGAATCTCAAATGGGAGATATAATTTCTTTTTCCATAGATCATAGCAGCATGATCTCCCCAGCCCCCTCGTGTTCCTACATACCACTCTCCTTCTCCGCAGAGCTCTACCAATTCTTCCCTGGAAATGGATAGTTTGTTTAAATTAAGAATAGCCAGAGCAGTTGTTACTACCATAGCGGAAGAAGAACTCAAACCTGCTGAAGGAGGAATATTTCCATTAAATATAATATTCATTCCTTTTAAGTTTATCCTGGAAAATTTATTTTGTAAAGCGAAAACAGCTGCTCGCACATAATTACCCCAGTCCCCAGGAATAATTTTTGCTTCTTTAATAAATTTTATCCAATTACCTCTTTTTTCGGGAGGGATTTCCTCCTGGATACTAAATTCTTGAGGAGAGTATTTTTTATCCACATTGTGTATTTTTACCAGATCATCATCTCTTCTTTCGGCTGCAGCAATAATTTCTTTTCCAATAGATAGATAATTAGTATAACCCCCTCTATGTTCTATATGAACTCCCATGAGATTAATCCTGGCAGGGGTGCGAATAAGGATGACTTTTCCTTCCTTGAAAGTTTCCTTAAAATAAGAGAGAGTATTTAAATAAGTATTTTTCCTGTCTCTTATGAACTCTTGATCCTCGCCGTAAATATCTCTTAATTGGGTTTCCATCTTATTTGATGGGTTCTGCAGAGAATCAATAAGAATATTTATATCTTTACTTTCTATTTTTAAGTGCTCTTTTAAGTCCATGTTTCTCTCTTTACTTTTAATTTTATGGAAATAAGAGGATTTGTCAAGGAGAAGCGGGGGACGAGCCCCGCGCTACTGTAGCGTTGGGGTTTATCCCCAACAGGAAAATGTCCTCAGAAATCTGGACAGAGAAAATAATTGGATGTATAATATTTTTAACGGCGTCAAAAGTTTTATGGTAGCCGCAACCTTTAGGTTGCGTAAAGAAAGAAAAGTTACTGTATACAAGCGCAGGCTAAAGCCTGCGACTACCAATGACGAGAAGAATAAATTATTTTTGATATTACTTAATTTAAAAAAAGGAGAAACTTTAATGACAAGTCGAGAAATAGTAAAGAAGGCTCTTGCGTTTGAGGGACCGCAGCGTATACCTATGGCTCTTCCTGCTCCTTATCCCAATGATTTTCAATCTGCTTCTTATAAGCTGAAAGATTCAAAAGCTACTGATTGGTATAGGATTGATAAAAGGAAATGGGAGAGAATTGATGAGTGGGGAAATAAGTGGTCAAGAATTGAAAATATCTCTAAAGGAGAGGTTTCTAAAGGAGTTCTGGAAAATCTGGACAATGTAGAGGAAATTGAGCTTCCCCGTCTTGATGATTATAATAATTATAAAGAAGTTGAGGAAATTTTTTCTAAAAATGAGGATAATAAATATAAATTAGGGGGTCTCCCCGGTTTTGCTTTTAATATTACCCGAAAGATGAGAAAATTCGACCAATATCTTATGGATATACTCCTGGAAAAAGAGAAGATTATTATTTTAAATGAGAGGATTGATGAGCTTTTAAAGAAGGCTATAGAGAATTACGCTAAAGCTGGTGCTGATGCCATAGTTTTCTGTGAAGATTGGGGAACCCAGGATGGTCTTCTTATAAACCCTGAACTTTGGCGGGAAGTATTTAAAGAAGGGTTTATTAATTTATGTTTTATAGCTCATAAGTGTAGGATAAAAGTCTTTATGCACTCCTGTGGGAAAATTACTGATATTATTCCCGACTTAATAGAAGCGGGAATAGATGTTCTTCAATTTGATCAACCACGTATTCATGGAATTGATAAGCTGGCGGAGTTTTCCGGTAAAGTTACTTTTTGGTGTCCCGTGGACATCCAGAGGACCTTACAAACCAGAGATGAGAAACTCATTAGAGACGATGTCCAGGAGATGATCAAAAAACTTGGAGGAAAAGGTGGAGGATTTATCGCTAAATACTACGGAGATAATAAATCTATCGGGCTTGATCCCAAATGGCAAGATATTGCCTGTCAAACCTTTGTAGAATTTGGATCAGATCTTCGCTGGCTTGAAAGCTAATCCCATTAGTCCTGGTAGTCGCAACCTTTAGGTTGCGTATATTTTCGCAGGCTAAAGCCTGCGACTACCAAAGATTTTATATTCCAAGCAGTTTTTCTATGTTTTGATGAGTTATCTTCTCGTAAGTTTGTCTTGAAATTTTAGCTTCCTTTAATCCTTCTTTAAAAAACTTCACTTGCGGAAGTTCTTGCTCAACAAAACAAATATCTGTTCCCAAAAAGAGTTTATCCTGAAATTTTTCTAAAAATTTATGTCCATAGTTTAAATCTCTACTAATAGCATTATATCCACTTCCTGCAGAAAGGTCAGCATAGAGATTAGGATATTTCTTTAGAAGCTGAGGCAATTTTCCTCCTTCTTTTACTGGACCGTTAGGGTATCCTCCCCGGGTTTTTTCATCTACTTCTGCACTTATTTCTGACCAGAAAGCCATGGCATGGCCGATGAAAATAGTTTCAGGAAATTCTTGTAATATTTTTTCGAGACGGGGAAGATGAATATCATCTGCTAAACCATATACTTTTCCCACCTTTGTTGCCAGATGAAACAAAACTGGTAAATCTAATTCGCCACAGTGATAAAAAAGATTTTTTACCCGAGGATCATCAATATAAAGGTTAGCTGTAATTTCACCTACTCCCTTGCAACCTCTTTCTTTATACTCTTCTAATACCCAGGAAAAATCAGTATCGGGCTTATTGCCAGCAGCACGAGGATCTAAATTACAATAAGGTATAAGCCTATCTGGATATTTTCCGCAAGCTTTAAGAACTTCATCAGAAGTAGAGGGGAAAAAACCTGTTTCAGGACTGACGATAGGTAAAACTACTGCTTTATCAATTCCTTCTTCATCCATTTTCTTAATTAAGCCCTCTGGGGTAACCGCTGTTCTCTTTTCGTTTTTTACAGTTTGTAGTCTTCCAATATGGACATGATCATCTATAATCATTTTTTATTCCTCCTTTAATAAATTTTTTATGTCATTTTCAAAGACGGATTCAGGATTGTAGCCAATATATTTTTTGTAAATATAGCCATCACTGGAGATAACAAAAGTTGTCGGTATATAAACTATGGGACCATAGGCTTTAAGTATTTTTTCATCAGGGATAAGTAAAGAATAGTTGATATTATAGTTTTTAGCAAAATTCTCTATTGAATTTTTATTTTCATCCAACGCTACTCCTAACATTTGAAAATCTTTGTCTTTATATTTTTCATAAAGATTTACGAAATGAGGAATTTCTTCACGACAAGGAGGGCACCAGGTTGCCCAGAAGTCAAGGATTATCACTTTTCCTTTACTATTCATCCAAAATTATTTTAACCTTCTCTTCAATAACTCTTTTGGGGACCACTCCTACTATTTTCTCTACCAGACTTCCATTTTTAAAGAATAAAAGCGTAGGTATTCCCATAATGCCGTATTTACCAGCAATTGATGGATTTTCATCAACATTTAATTCTCCTACTTTAATTTTACCTTCGTATTCATTAGAAATTTTTTTTACCATTGGGGTAATCATCCTGCAAGGCATACACCACTCAGCCCAGAAGTCTATTATTACCGGGGTGTTTGAATTAATTACCTCTTCTTTCCAATTAGATTCATTTAAAGTAGTCTCAGTCATCTTTTCCTCCATTATATTTTTTCATCATAAAATCACTCGCAACTTTTCAGATTCTTACCTCTAACATTACAAGTATATAAAAAGTTTCCATAAAAAGCAAGTGAACACTGTCCACAATTTTCAGAAAATCTTATAATTTTTTGTTGTTAACTAATTAGGTTTTTAAAACAAATTTGGATGGAGGGAAAATAAGCATTACTCTCATCTCTCATTCTCTCTTTCCGCTGTGACAACTGTTTCTTTTTTAAGTTCCAGGAAGGCTTTTTTATTGTTAATACATCCAGGATCAGGTGCCTTATAATCTCCAAAGTAAGCATAAGCTCTGGCTCTGCAAACTCCACAGGCTGAGCGATACTCACATACCCCACAATGTCCTTTTAAATCATCACGGTTACGTAAGTCTTTTAAGATAGGTGAAGTTGTCCAGATTTCCTTAAAACTTTGTTTTTTTAAATCACCTACTTTTATAGGCAGATATACACAAGGAGTAATTATCCCATCCGGTTGAATTGCACAATATCCCCTTCCCACTCCACATCCACCTATAAACTCAGCTATAAGGCGTGTTTTTTCCCCTCTACTTATGCTGTAATGAGAGGTAGGAGCTAATTCACCCTTGCTTCTCATCATACTAACCCGGGCATATTGAGGACAGGTTGTTAAGGTAACTATTCCATATTTTACATAGTAATCATACAAAATATTTAGCATTTTTTCTCGCATCTCAGGAGTTAAATCAAGATCAATTAAATTCTTACCCTCTCCTACAGGGACGAAATTAAAGGCAAAGAATTTATCCACCTTTAGCTTCATAACTAATTTTATTAAATCTTCTAATTCATTAAAGTTCATTCTGGTGATGGTAGGGGCTAATCCTACATTGACGGAATTCTGCGCTACTATATTTTTAATTCCCTCAATTGTTTTCTTCCAGGCTCCGGGGACTCCTCTAAATTTATCGTGTTTTTTGGGGTCAACACTATCCACGCTTACCTCCACATAATCTACTCCTGTATTAGCTATTCTCTTCGCCATATCCTTAGTGATTAATGTTCCATTGGTTGCTATGGAAACATACATAGCATTTTTCTCTGCTCTCTCAATTACTGGCCAGAGGTCATTATCCATTAAAGGCTCTCCTCCTGAGAAGGCAACTGAAAAAACATCTTCTTTTGCAAGCTGATCTATTACATTAAGGCGTTTGGATAAGGAAAGCTCATCTGGTAGTTTTTTTCCTGCGCTTTGGTAGCAATGCTTGCACTTCAAATTGCAAATATTAGTAAAATTCCAGACAACAACTGGAGGAGCAATGAATTTCTGAGGAAAGGTTAGTCCGTAGTGAGCAACAGATCTCATCACAAGGGATATTGCCTTTTGAAATGTGCGATTGCTAAGCTCTTTTTCTACATCTTTCCTGGTTTGACCAAAGACAAGCCTGCCTATCTCAAAGAAAAGGTAAAATGGTAACACTCTTAATTTTCTTGAAAAAGGCAGATAACCATTCCCCGAAACATAAAGAGAAAAGATATCCTCAAGGATACTTTTACCATCTTTACTCTTCCTGGAAAGAATAGTAAAGATATAGCGATTTACTTTGTTTTTTAAAAAGAATCTTATGAGATAAGTTATATCCATTTTGACTCTCCTTATAGTTTTTTAGTCTCATTCCGATAAAACCTCCGTCCAATTGTGTTTATCCTTTCCTTTTGCTTTTTTTCTCTTCCTTGCCCATAAGAATTCCGTGAATTTTAGGAAAATCAACCATTAACTTTGCTAACTTCTCTCTATTTAGCTTATATCGCACCCATTGAGCACTTTTACGCTGTTTAACTAAATCAAGATCAAACAGAAGCTTCAGATGATAAGAGACGGTGGGCTGGGATAATTTCAGTCTTTTGCTGATGAGATTCACACACTTTTCCTCCTTGCCGATCATCTTCAATATTTTTAATCTTGTTTTACTTCCCAACATCTCGAAAATTTTAGCAAAGTTTCCCAATGAATCTATATTTAGAACTATATTATTATTCCTTTTCATAAGTTTTTTCATATGTTTTAATCACCTCCATTAATCAAAAATATAGAAATTTTCTATATAAAAGATTATTTATATTGTAACTAAAAAAAATTTTGTTAAGGATATGTACTCCTTATAAAATAAATTTATGAAAGAGTAATATATTCGTTTTGCACTGACAAATTTTCAAAGTTGACAAAATATTTTTTTAAAATATAATGTCTACAATTCCGATAAATTTAGTAGGAAATGAGATGGAGAGATTAAATGAAGCTTTCTACAAAAGGACGATACGGGACAAGGGCGATGGTGGATTTAGCTTTTCATTATGGCCAGGGTAATGTTTTACTAAAGGATATAGCAAAAAGACAGGGAATCTCTGATAAATACCTGGAGCATCTCCTTACTTCTCTTAAGATAGCTGGTTTAGTGAAAAGTATTCGCGGAGCACATGGGGGGTATATTTTGGCTAAACCCCCTGGCCGAATTAAACTTAGTCAGGTAATAAAAGTATTAGAAGGTTCTACAGCTCCTGTAGAGTGCGTTGATGATCCCAAAATGTGTTCACGAACAGAACTTTGCGTAACCAGGGATATCTGGAGAGAAATAAAAAAAGCGATAGATAAGATATTAGAATCCGTAAACTTAAAGGATTTGGTTGAGCGAGAGAGAAAAAAAGAACAAAGCAAGAATGTAATCTACGATATTTAGAATAAAAAAATATCCTGAAATCTTTCAATTAAAAATATTTTGTTGGAGAGAAAAATGTTTGATACTTTAAAAGAGGATATTCGTAATGTCTTTGCCAGGGACCCAGCCGCAAGAAGTGTACCCGAAATTATTTTTTGTTACCCGGGGCTCCATGCTCTGTGGTTCCACCGGATAGCTCATTGGTTCTGGGCACAAAACCTTCTTTTCTCAGCACGACTTACTCATCCTCACTATGCCTGATGCTATGTCCTTAGAGCGAAGGCAACTCCTGAGGATTTTTGGAGCCAGGCTGGTCTTAACCCCCGGGGCAGAGGGAATGGCCGGGGCAGTGAGAAAGGCGGAAGAGCTGGCATCTGAAAACCCCAATTACTTTATACCCCAGCAGTTTAAAAATCCGGCAAATCCAGAAATACATCGGCTAACCACTGCCGAGGAGATCTGGAGGGATACTGAGGGCAGAGTAAATATATTCGTTGCTGGTGTGGGAACAGGGGGAACCATTACCGGGGTAGCTGAGGTAATGAAGAAAAGAAAATCTAATTTTAAAGCTATTGCTGTAGAACCGGCTAATTCTCCCATTCTTTCCGGAGGAAAGCCAGGACCTCATAAAATGCAGGGTATCGGGGCAGGCTTTATCCCCAATGTTTTGAGAATGGATTTGGTTGATGAAGTTATTAAAGTTACCGATGAAGATGCGGGAATAATGGCCAGAAGATTAGCCAGGGAAGAAGGCATATTGGCCGGCATATCCTCAGGAGCAGCGACCTGGGCATCATTAGAGGTAGCCAAAAGGCCTGAAAGCAAAGGCAAACTCATTGTAGTCCTATTACCTGATACGGGCGAGCGTTATTTGACCACCTGGCTCTTCAGGGGAGAACAATTATTAGACTTGACGGAACAAAGGAATCATTGAGGATTCCAGACCAGGATCCTTTCTGGCCTGCTTTCTTTAGTGGATTAGAAAGGAAGGAAAAATAAAAGATGAAAAAAATATACATGGATTATGCGGCTACCACCCCTACTCATCCTGAGGTGGTAAAGGAGATGCTCCCTTTTTTTAACGAAGTTTACGGGAATCCCTCATCCATTTATCAATTAGCCCAGAGGGCAAAGGGAGCGGTTGAAGAAGCAAGAGAAAAGGTTGCCAGACTTATTAATGCTGAGGCAGAAGAGATTATCTTTACCAGCGGGGGGACCGAGGCAGATAATATGGCTATAAAGGGTATAGCATTTGCAAATAAAAAAAGAGGGAATCAGATAATAACTTCCAAAATAGAGCATCATGCGGTTTTAAACACTTGTAAGTGGCTTGAAAAAAAGGGATTTAAGGTAACCTACATTTCTGTAGATAAATATGGAATGATTGATCTTGATGAGTTAAAGAAGAGTTTAACAGATAAGACTATACTTATTAGCATAATGCATGCCAATAATGAAGTGGGAACAATTGAACCGATCTCAGAGATTGCCAGAATTGCTAAAGAGAAGGGAATATATTTTCACACTGATGCTGTGCAAACAGTAGGGAAAATTACCATAAATGTGAAAGAATCAGGGATAGATTTATTCTCTCTTTCCGGACATAAATTATATGGACCAAAGGGGGTAGGAGCATTATATATAAGGAAGGGGATAAAAATTTCGCCCCTCCTTCATGGTGGCCATCATGAAAAAAATAAAAGGGCTGGGACAGAGAATGTTCCCGGGATTGTCGGCCTGGGAAAAGCCTGCGAAATTGCAGTTAAAGAAATGGCTACTGAGGGAAAGAGATTAAAGGCCTTGAGAGACAGGTTATATAAAGGTTTAAGTGAGCAGATAGATGAGATAATTTTAAATGGTCATCCCGTAAATAGGCTTCCTGGAAATTTAAACATTTGTGTCCAATATGTTGAAGGCGAGTCTATGCTTCTAAACTTAGATTTAGAGGGAATTTGTGCCTCAAGTGGTTCTGCCTGCACCTCAGGTTCGTTAGAGCCATCCCATGTTCTTTTAGCTATGGGCATTCCTCCAGAGATTGCCCATGGGTCACTAAGGTTTAGCCTGGGTCGGGACACTACGAAAGAGGACATAGACAGGATAATTGAGGTCTTACCTCCGATTGTTGAAAAACTAAGAGCGATGTCTCCCTTTGGCAAAAACTCAAAATCAAAAGAATATAGAGAATAAAATGAGAGATCAATTCTCACTATACAGCAAAAAGGTAATGGAGCATTTTCAACATCCCCGTAATGTAGGAGAAATAAAAAACCCTGATGGAGTTGGTCATGTAGGAAATCCTATATGTGGAGATATTATGGAACTTTATATTAAGGTAAAGGATAACAAAATTGTGGATGCTAAGTTTAAGACATTTGGGTGTGGAGCCGCTATAGCTACAAGCAGTATGGTTACCGAGATGGTTAAAGGAAAGACAATTGAGGAAGCACTAAAGATATCCAACAGGGCTGTAGCAGAGGCTCTGGATGGACTTCCCCCTATTAAAATGCATTGCTCTGTTTTGGGTGAAGATGCCCTTAAATCAGCGATTGAGGATTATTTAGGTAAAAAAGATAAGAAAAAATGAAAGGTACCTATCATCGCTTCTCACTCAGCACCTACAGATTTAGCGTTAGGCCTGGCAGAAAAGTTGAATCTCACCTTAATTGGCTTTGTGAGAGGACAGCGAATGAATATCTATACCCATAATTATCGGATTATATAAGAGAATGCAAACCTCAAGGAGAAAAAGTGATAAAGCAAAAAGTTACAAAACAAAGGAGATTATCCATTTTTGAGAAATATCTAACGGGTTGGGTTTTACTTTGCATGGCTACGGGTATTGGTATAGGAAAATTCGCACCAGGTATAGCTTTTAAACTTAATGCTCTTTCTATATACAATGTTTCTATTCCTATTGCGATTTGTCTATTTTTTATGATGTATCCCATAATGGTAAAAATACCTTTCAGAGAGGTAGCAAAAGCAGTGAGAAATCCAAAACCTATTTTGTTAACTCTCTTCATTAATTGGGCAGTTAAACCTTTTACGATGTTCTTCTTTGCCACATTATTTTTAGGTTTTCTCTTCCGAGGATTTATCCCGGGCACAGAGATACTCAAAAATGGACAGAGTGTTGACATATACCGCTCCTACATTGACGGTAGTGAGTTTTCCCCTGATGTTGAAAAGGTATCTACCACCGGTAAAGAAAGCTTAGAAATTTTTTCGCTCTGCGTTAAGTTAAACCCGGATTCGATAGCACAACCAACAGATCATAACGAGAATTACCGAATCTAGATTTAAGCTAAAAAAGTTATTAAAGGGGAAAGTTAAAATGAACAAAAATAACGATGCCAGGTTAGTAGAGAAAATCTTGCGACTTAAAGAAGAAAAAAATGCTGTTATCCTTGCCCATAATTATCAACGAGGTGAGATCCAGGATATAGCAGATTTCGTTGGAGATTCATTGGGGTTAAGCCGAGAGGCACAAAGGCTTTCCTGTAAGATGATTGTCTTTTGTGGGGTACTTTTTATGGCGGAGACGGCGAAGATACTCTCCCCGGATAAGGTAGTTCTTCTTCCCAGGAAAGAAGCCGGATGCCCTATGGCTGATATGATCACAAGGGAGGAGCTAAAGAAAATTAAGGCAGAATACCCAGAGGCCAAGGTTGTCTCTTATGTCAATACAACTGCAGAGGTAAAGGCAGAGAGTGATGTTTGTTGCACTTCCTCTAATGCCTTAAAGGTTGTTCAAAATATAGATGCTGAAAGGATTATATTTATCCCTGATCGGAATTTAGCCGGTTATGTATCTAAATTTACAAAGAAAGAGATTATTCCCTATAATGGTTATTGTTATGTTCATAATAGAATCCGCGGGGAGGATATAAAGAAGGCAAAAGAAGTTCATCCTGATGCAGTAATTCTCGTTCATCCTGAGTGTAGACCCGAGGTCATTGAATTAGCTGATGAGGTGACAAGCACAGGGGGAATGATAAAATTTGCTAAAAACTTAAAGGCAAAAAAATTTATTATTGGTACTGAAGAGGGATTAATCCATCGGTTAAAAAAGGAAAATCCGGAAAAGGAGTTTTTCACCACTGGTCCTGCCCTTATGTGTCATAATATGAAGTTGACCGGTTTAGAGGATATCTATTTGTCATTAAAGGAAGAAAGGTATAAAATTGAAATAGAAGATGAAGTTCAAAAAAGAGCAAAAAGGGCGCTTGATGGAATGTTAAAATACATATAGGAATGTCCCTAAAATATTTTGAAAGGAGAAAAATAATGCGAGAGAAGATTGAGAATATCTTAAAAGAAAAGGTAAGACCATTTTTGGCTATGGAAGGAGGGAGCGTGGAATTAGTTGAGATAAGCGAGGATAATGTGGTCAAGGTAAAGTTAACCGGAGCCTGCGGAGGATGTCCTATGGCACAACTTACCTTAACAAGTTTAATTGAAAATTCTATTAGATCCGAGTTTCCTCAAATAAAGAGAGTTGAGGCTATATAAAGAAAATTCCCGGAGGACAGTTCCAATTAACCAGAAGGTGCAGGGAGACAAGAGAATTTTGTGGAGAATTTAATAAAAGACTATTAGGAGGTGAGATTGAAGTGGACCCTCAAACAAAAGAAACTATTCAGATTTCGGCAAAGAAGAGATCTAAATTTAAAGTAGGGAAAAATTTGAAGGAGAAAATAAGGAGGTAAAGAGAATGGTTAAGAAAATAATAAGAGAAGTTTTGCTACTCGGTCTAATATTAGGTTTTTGGATTAGTTATGCAGCCTTTGGTCAAACAGAAAAACCTATTCCTAACTATCAAACCATTTATAATCCAATGGCAACTATAAAAGATGCTCTGGTAAGACAACTAAACGAAGCTAATATATCCTTTGGTTATGTACCTGAATTTGGTAGTGTCTTTATCTGTGAAATTCAGGGAAATTTAGAGAAGATGAATGAGCAAACACTGGAATTAATAAAGTCTTTCGGATCTTTACTTGAAATAGAGGATAAAGAGAATGTGTGTGTGATCATAAAATACAGTGATGAGCTCGGAACAGAAGAATATGTGATTGTAGCCCCGAAAATGAATATTGCTGATGTAGAGAGATGGGAGATTTTTGCTTCTAATACTGGGGAATCTATGCAGTTGATACAGATAATGGAAAATATCACTGCTAAAAAAGCATATAGCTTGATTAAATCATATCATCAAGGCTGTCCTTGTCACAGGAAAAATTTTGTTATTATGGATGTTCGAACTCCAGAGGAATACACAGAAGGACACATAGTAGATGCAATTAATTTAAACTACTATTCTAAAACTTTTAAAAATGAGCTTAATAAATTTGATAAAAACAAAACATATCTTGTTTATTGTCGAAGCGGACGTCGTAGCGGAATAGCTCTAAATATAATGAAAGAACTTGGTTTTACAGAAGTTTACAACATATTGGGAGGAATTACTCAATGGGAAGCCAAAGGATTGCCGATTATTAAATAGAATCACACAAATTTGTCTTCTGTTGTAAGAAATTGTAAATCTATATCTCTTTGTCTCTCATCTTGGACTCTGTGGTATCACAGGGTGTTTACGATCTAATGTATTTATCTAAATTTTACTTTCCAAAATCTCTAATGGCAAAATAGGTAATAAAGCAAGGAGGGTACTTTGAAATTGTTTCAATCTTTAACCATTAAGAAGCTAAGCATAAGGAATAGGATTGTTATGCCTCCTATGGCCACAGTTATGGATGTTAGCACTTTACGAGCGAGGAGGTATTACCAGGAAAGGGCAAAAGGAGGTGTAGGGTTAATCGTAGTGGAGGCAACCTCTATTGATAAGTTCTTCTCATCTAACTTTATGGGAGCTCTTTCATTGCTCTCGGAAGCCATTCGCAGAGAGGGCTCAGGCATTATCATTCAGCTTTTTCAGGGTAGTAAATTACCAAGCGGTGAAGTAGTTGCTCCCTCAGCCACAGGGATTAGCCGAGAGATAACTGAAAAGGAAATTAAAGAGATAATTGAAAAGTTTGCCGTCTCTTCCCTTTTGGTACAGGAGGCTGGTTTTGATGGAGTAGAAATTCACGGAGCTCACACTTATTTTCTCAATCAGTTCTTTTCCCCCATTTTGAACCGCCGAAATGACAAATTTGGGGAAAACCTGGAGAAACGGATGAATCTTGGCCTTGGGTGTTTAAGGGCTATAAGAGAAAGGGTAAAAGATGAATTTCTCATCTTCTACCGTCATACTCCTGTTGACTGGAATGATGGAGGTTACACTATCGAGGATAGTAAGCTGTTTTGTCGTAAATTAGAAGAGGAGGGACTGGATGCGATAGATATCTCTCCCAGCTCTGATGGCAGTCATGGCCAGGCAGAATATGCTGGTAAGATAAAGAAAGCAGTGGGAATTCCTGTAATCGCTGTGGGAGGAATGGAGGATCCTCAAAAAGCGGAGAGAGCACTATCTTCCTTCAAATGCGACCTCGTAGCTATTGGAAGAGGGCTCATTGCCGATCCTTACTGGCCTGAAAAAGTTAAAGAGAAAAGAGAAGAGGAGATCATTAGGTGTATAAAATGTAACAAAAAATGTTACGGCAATTTAAGAAAGGGCATACCCATCTCCTGCACCCAAAACAAAAATGTTGGCTTTGAATAACTTGATTATATAGGAATTTCCTTTGTTAATCCCCTCGTTTGCTTAACCTCCCAACTTAAGTAACAGAAGGGGGGAGCAGCTTTAGCGTTGAGGGGGGATATTTCCCCCCTCAAGTAATTTAAAAAGGATTGTCTATGAAAAAAACTGGAAGAATTTCAAAGGAATGAGAAAATTAGCCTCGGTAAGATTTAGCTCTTACGAGGAATCTATTCCGTTTGTTTTGGATAAGCTTGATGCAGGCAAGGCGTTAGATAAACAATCAAAAATAATATTGAAACCAAATTTGACCTGCAACAAACAACCCCCAGTTACAACCCCTGTTAGTTTTGTAAAAGAGGTTTTAAATTATTGCTTAGATTGTAGTAAAGGAAAAATTTTGATTGCGGAAGGCTCTGGTGGTTCCAATACGTGGGATTGCTACAGGAATTTAGGTTATCTTGATCTGGCAAAAAAATACAGCATTAAACTAATTGATTTAAATGAAGAAGAGGTTGTAGTTAAAAGATCTTCCTTGTTCAAGAAGTTTCGTTATATCTACTTTCCTAAAGTTTTAGACGATAGCTTTTTAATATCCTTGCCTGTTCTAAAAGAACATGGAGAGGCAAAGGTAACTATTTCCTTAAAGAATATGCTGGGGTGTTTTCCCAAAGGAGAATACAAAGGAGAGAAATACGAGGGAAGTTGGAAGGCAAAAATGCATCAATGGCTTATTGATTATTCTATCCATGATATTTTAGTCTGTAAGTTTCCTGACCTAGCCATAGTAGATGCTTCTATTGGCCAGATAGGTGGAGAGGTATGGGGAACAGCAAAGAAGTTTGGTTTAATCTTAGCTGGTGACCCCTTAGAGGTAGATAAGAAGGGCGCTGAAGTTTTAGGTAAGGATTGGAGAAAAATTAAACATATAACTTGGACAAACGAGCTAAAGGGGGATTATCACTGAAAAATCAGAGTTATGGTTTTATCTGAAAACAGGCCTAAACTTTTTAGATGGCTCAAAGTTTTCTCTAAGGGGATATTTCAAAGAATAAGATAAAAGTACCTTTTACTACTTAAAAGGGGATGTCAGGGGACAAAATTTCCTTATAATCTTGATTTAGGAGGTGAGATAAAAATGGCAAAAGTTTTAATTATTTACCATTCCCAAAGTGGGAATACAGAGGAAATGGCTAAGGCAGTGGCAAAAGGAGCGAAAAGGATAAGTGAGACAGAGGTTATTCTCAAAAAAACTACAGAAACAACCTTAGAGGATTTAATTAATTCATCTGGAATTGCTATCGGTTCTCCAGATTATTTTAGCTATATGGCTGGAGCAGTAAAAGATTTCTTTGATCGCACCTTTTATCCCTCTCAGGGCAAAGTTACAGAAAAGCCTTGCGTTCTCTTTGCTTCTGGAGGTGGAGGAGGAAAACCAGCTTTAGAGAGCTTAAAAAGAATCTGTGAGTCCTTTAAGTTTAAGCAAATAGGAGAAGTAACTTCCGCAGGTAAACCCTCTTCCGCGGTGATTAATGAATGTGAAAAATTAGGAGAAAAGTTAGCTAAAGCTATTTAGGAAAAATTAATCTGTTATTATCAGCAATAGCGTGGGAGTATGACAGATGGATGATTCCATCTAAATTTTATTTTCTTTAACCTTAATACTCCCAGGACGTTAAAACTGGGAAAAAGTTATTGATAAAACTTTAATAGACAAGAGATGGAGAGACGAAATGCCCTTTATCGTAGGAATGATGGGAAGATCCAATGTAGGCAAGACTACTCTTATCCTCAAGTTAATTCCAGAGTTGACGAGTAGGGGATACAAGGTAGGGACGGTTAAAAACTGTGTTCATGGTTTTAATATAAATAAGGAGGGAAAGGATTCCTATAAGTTCTCAAAGGAGGGAAGCAAGGGTGTCCTTTTGACCTCGCCTGAGGAAATTGCCTTTATAAGAAAAAAAGAAAATGGAGATATTATAAGAACAATCAACTTACTTTTCTCCAGTTTTGATATAATATTGGTTGAGGGATTTAGCAAAGAACAAAGACTACGGAGGATAGAGGTTCTCCGAAAAGGGGTTGACGAACAGGTTATCTCACCCTCGGAAGAGCTTATTGCCGTGATCAGCGATGTGGATGTAAAGACGAGTAAGCCTGTTTTTAAACCAAATGAAGTTTCCAAAATTGTGGATTTTTTGGAGAGAGTTATGAATGAAGGAAAGAAGAAATGTAAAGAATCTATTGACGTTATCGTCAATGGCCAGAGAGTTTTTCTTAATGGTTTCTTGCAAAGTATGGTGAAAAGCTTAACTTTGGCCATAGTTAGTCCTTTAAAGAGAGAAGATAAAGGAAATATAAAGGAGGTTATGATAAAAGTAACTGATAATAAGTAGAATTAGCAAGGTTTTTTAAAAAATTAATATTTTTGGGATTTCTTCGAGCTATGTTTCCTAATGGGCTACGTCTAATGAGAGAGGCGAATATTTGGAAACAGGCAACATGTCTTATCTTTGTAATTGAATTGCCGTCGCCGCTCAGCATAGGCTTAAATTTCTCAAGCTTCCCGATGAGATTAATCTTGGATCTCTAGAATACAACGACTTTTATGAACAAGCCAGTTTTTAGCTAACAGGGGAGAATTTTTTCTCCTTCTGGGCCCACAGGAGCCGGAAAGACATTTCTTTTAGAGACTATCGCTGACTTAGTTCCGATTAAAGAAGGAAAAATTTACATTAATGGTTCAGCGAAGAAATACGCGGAGAGTTAAAAAAACTTCATCAAAGTATGTGAGGTTGTTCCTTACCTAAAAGAAGAACAATCCAATGTTTCCCGTCATCTTGCTGCGTTAAAAAGAGTAGGAATACTTTCTTCGGAAAAAAGAGGGGTGAAAATTTATTACAGAGTTCGGGATAAAAATGTATATAGAATACTTGATCTTGATCTAGAATCTTTAAGAAAAATAACCAGAGGAAAAGCTACCATCTTGAGTTAAAATTTTTGCTAATTATATGTTCAATTGAGCATTAAAGCATAAAAGGAGGAGAAGGTATGTTATTAAGAAATTATAAATTTAAGGTTACTTTGCCAGAATGTAATCCAAGCATTTCTACAGTTAACGCTCTTGCTGAGCTTGCTAATGATATCTCAGAAGTTTTCCCCTATCTTAACGCTACATTAAAGGGAGCAATTTATAAACCCAACACCAAAACACTAAGTTTCAGACATAACGGAAAGTTCATAAGTGTTTTTCCTAAGAAAATTGCTATTGGTGGACTAAAAGATGAAAAGGAAGCAAAAGAGGCTCTGGGGTGGATTAAGAAAACTATAAATGAAACTTATGATAAAAAGAATAGTATAAAACCAAGTTATAAAAGCAGAGATAAATTAGCGATGCTTGATGTGTATAAACTTTTACCCAGGAAAAACTGTAGGGAATGTGGTGAGTTAACCTGTACGGCTTTTGCTGTAAAGATAGTGGAGGAAAAAGCGGAAATTAGCCAGTGTAGAATTTTGTTTAGTGATGATTACAGAGAAAAAAAAGAGAAACTGCTGGGAGTTCTTGCTGAGGCAGGATATACTACATAAGTAAGCAAAGGTAAAAAACAAGTAATAGCGAAGGATAATTTTAAGCATATACTCAGTAAGTGAAGGATATAACTAAATATACAATAATGAAAAGATGCTTACGGTCAGGAATTTAACCTTCACTCAGGAGGAAAAGTAATGGCTAAAAACTGGTATCCAATAATTGACGAAGAAAAATGTATAGGATGCTTTACGTGCGTTGATTTTTGCCCCCACGGAGTTTACACAAAGGGAAATGGGAAACCTGAAGTGGTAAAGCCCGAGGATTGTGTTGAGTTCTGCATGGCTTGTAAGAAACTTTGTGACCAGGAGGCAATAACTTACTTTGGAGAAAACTAATCAAAAAGGAGAGATTCATATGGCTGATAAGAAAAAAAGAGGGCTTCTTTTCTGCGTTTGTCTGGGAACTTGTCCTTCATTTAAGCAGATAAACGAGTATGAGGTTTTAAATGCTTTAAGAAGAGAAAAGTTGGTTGATTGGGTTGGGCTTCATCCTCAATTATGTAGCACAGATGGGGATGAGTACCTAAAGGTCCTGCTTACCGGTAACGATGTGGATGAACTTTATGTTGCTGGATGTGACCCTGTTATGCAAAAGAAGTTATTTAGAGACGCCCTTGGTGCAGCAAAATTTGACGGGGACAAACACATAGGGATTGAAGTAAGAAATATGAAAACTGATGAGGTAATTGATACCATAAAGAAGGCTGTCCAAGAAAAAGATAAATAAAGACTCTCCCGCGATCTTCCTTATTTTTTCATCCTGGTAACTATTTTCCACTGATGAATATTTAGGAAGGTGTGTATAAAGCGTTTATTTGCCTTCATGGAAATTTCTTGTATACTTGCAATGAATGTTAGAGGCAAAGAAGGATCTAAAAAAGGAGAAAAACAACTTACCTTAACAAGTTTAATTGAAAATTCTATTAGATCCGAGTTTCCTCAAATAAAGAGAGTTGAGGCTATATAAAGAGATATTTATATGAAGTTTTCTAAGTTGGAGATTTAAACTTTATGATGAAACATTCGTTAAAAACAGGACTTAGTTTTGGTTTAACTTCTGGAGTAATTACAACTCTTGGATTAATGGTAGGCTTAAATTCTGGTACTCATTCAAGGCTTGCCGTTATTGGGGGTATATTGACAATAGCAGTAGCTGATGCATTTTCAGATTCATTAGGTATTCATATCTCTGAAGAATCTGAAAATAAACATACTGCAAAAGAAATATGGGAATCAACAATTTTTACCTTTTTCTTTAAGTTTGTTTTCGCTTTAACATTTATTATCCCGGTGTTACTGCTTGAACTTTCAACAGCAATTGTGGTAAGTGTAATTTGGGGGTTATTTATGCTAAGCATTCTTAGTTTTAGCATCGCTAAGGAACAAAAAGTGAAACCCTGGAAGGTAATCGCAGAGCACTTGATCATTGCGCTGGTAGTTGTAGTGATAGCTCATTATGTCGGTGATTGGATTGCCTTAACATTCAGTTAGGTATCCTCACAACTTGTTCGCTGTGTATAACAGCGGGTATACAACTCTGCTCCGCTTTACCCAATTTACTTTGGGCAAGCTTTATATACCCGCAAAATGATGAAGTTACTCTTCATACCCGAAGATGGAAACTTTATATGGAATGAGAATGCTTTCATTCTTGA
>Ga0209121_10000893_pt1 | contig 31862 bp, 37 predicted proteins | sample Cruoilmetagenom3_FD_187292 | JGI IMG/M metagenome (GOLD analysis project Ga0209121, IMG submission 187292) | Oil polluted marine microbial communities from Coal Oil Point, Santa Barbara, California, USA - Sample 3 (SPAdes) (version 2) | ecosystem: Environmental > Aquatic > Marine > Oil seeps ...
CCGGGAGGTGGTGGAGCGGGCATTGCGCGTCAAGAAACTCTCCGGCGACCTCTGTGCGATGGTCGGCGGCCGCCATACGCATCCCATCGCGATGGCCGTCGGCGGCTTCACTCACCTGCCCACTGAGGCTGAACTGCGGGAGATGCGGGTGCGGCTGGTGGACGCCCGCGCCGATATGGACGAGACAGTGGCGCTGTTTGCCACCCTCCCCTGGCCTGACTTCGAGCGAGAGACAGAGTACGTCTCACTCCACAAGGACGACGAGTATGCCTTCATTGACGGCACCGTCGTCACCTCTGACGGTTTCTCCTACCCCATCGAGGACTACCGGAAGGTGACCAACGAGAAGTGCGTGCCTTTCTCCACGGCCAAGTGGACTCATCACAACCGCGAGTCCTACATGGTCGGTGCGCTGGCGCGGCTGAACAACAACTTTGACCAACTCCATCCCCGCGCTAAGGAGGCGGCCGAGAAACTGGGCCTGAAGCCCATTGTCACCAACCCCTTCCTGAACAGCGCGGCCCAGGTGGTGGAGATGGTTCACTGCGTAGAGGACAGCATCCGTATCAGCGATGAGTTGCTCACACGGGGCATCCAGCCCGAGGAGCCGCTGGCCATAGACGCGGATGTGAAGGCGGGGGAAGGGGTCGGCTCGTGCGACGTGCCCCGGGGCACCCTCTTCCATAACTACGTCTACGGCGAGGATGGCCGCTGCGTGGAGGCGAACTGCATCATCCCCACCAACCAGAACATGGCCAACCTCAACGCCGACATGCGGGTGCTGGTGCCACAGATTGTGGACCGGCCACAGGAGGAGATCCGACACACGCTGGAGATGCTGGTGCGGGCCTACGACCCCTGCATCTCCTGCTCGGCTCACTTCTTGACGGTGAAGTTCGTATAGATTGGCGCACTTGAACCCGGGAGCGTGAAACGTGAAACGTGATGCGTGATTATGTTTCACGCATCACGTTTCACGAAGCCCTGGGTTGTTGCTATGCAATCCTCAGTTCTCATCCTTGGCCTGGGCAACCCGCTGCGCGGCGACGATGGCGTAGGTTGCCGTCTGGTCGAGGAACTGGCGCGCCGGGAACTGCCGCCGGGCGTCCAGGTGCTCGACGGGGGCGCGGCCGGGCTGGATCTGCTTGATCTGGTGGAGGGATGGGGGCGCGTCGTGATCGTGGATGCCGCCGAGATGGGGCGGATGCCGGGTGAGATCGTGCGCTTCACCCCGGCCGACGTCCGGTTGGCCTCCGCGCCCGACCCCTTCTCCCTCCACCACGCCGGCCTGAGCGAGGCCCTGGCGTTGGCCGACGCGCTGGGCCGGGCCCTCCCCGAGATGGTGATCTTCGGCGTCCAGCCGGCCAGCGTTGGCTGGGGCGAGGAGTTGAGCCCGGCTGTAGAAGCGGCGCTCCCGGCCTTAATTGCCACGGTACTCGAAGAGGTTCGGTAGTGCTGTTACCTTCACCTGCGGACTGCCCACTACGATCCACCTCGTAACGCTGACCCTGCAGAAACCAGGCTTCACTCTCAATCAGATGTTGACCGCGTTGGAGGCCTGCATGCACTATGGTGCTGGTCGGCATCAGCATCCTGAAGATTGCGTGCCGCTTGGCGACCCAGGGCCGGGTGTCGCCGCAGGTGGCGAATGATGGCGACGGTGTCGGCCAGGAATTCCATTGCTTTCACACCTTGCGCAGGAGTTGGGCGCTGACTCGTTGTCGCAAGTGACGAATATCCTGGTCGGTAACGTCAAAGGGGATGTCGGCCCAGAGACCTTTGAGTGCCACTGACTTCCGTCCTTGCTCGGCCTTATGCTTGTACCTGAGATAGTCGAGGAATTGCAGGAGTTCATCGCGCCCACTCGGGGGCAGCTCGTTGAGGACTTGATAGACACGTTGTTTGACTGCCGCTGCTTGAGAGACACCCATTGTCATTTTTCCTTTTCTGCCTGATTGATCCGAGGTGATTATACCATCAAGTGGAGGAATGTTCAACTACAGGTTGTTGAAAAGCAGTCCAACGGCGGCTTGAAGTATGCCAGTGCGCCGTTCTGGGCGGAGTAGTCTCTGCGATTTCGTCTCAATCCCGCAGCGCAGCATCGGCGTCCCTGCGATAGTCGCTCAACAGCAGCCGAATGACTTCAAGTATATTGCACTGCTGTGCAGGGCTGTTTCGTTTGACAATCACCCACCTATGAGTACAATATTCCTAACTGCGTGGCACTGGTACATCATAACGTATGACATTGATGCGAGGAATTGATATGAAACGGCTAGTTTCGGCAGTGTGGAGATATATCTTATCGTCTTTGTTTACTGTAGGCTTCTTGGTCATCGCACTTCTTATCCTGCGGCCATACCTACCGGGGGTTTTTTCTTCTCCGACAACCGCCCCCACAACCTCTCCGACGCCAAGTGCCACGACTGTGATCACCAACACTCTGAGCTACGGCGATGCACTGAAAACCTATGAGGAGGTTGCTACATGCGCTATCCGCGCTTCAGAGAGAGCATTGGATACAATAAAGTGGCTGGTTGGTGCACTCTTCGGACTGACTGCTGTGGCTACAGGTGTAGCAGCATACTTGTACAAGACAACAAGCGAGGCTGACAAGATAGCCAAGGAGGCTGACAAGATAGCCAAGGAGGCTGAGGAGAAAGCACAGTCGGCTGGAGAGAAAGCACGGTTAGCTGAAGCGGCAGCACAATCTGCTAAAGAAGCTGCCGATTCTGCCAGGGGTCAGCTTGATACTCTGATAGAACGGTACATCAGAATTTCTGAACAGTATGTAGAACTAAAAGCGAAAACTCTTTCACTCGACACCATGTTGCAAGCCTGGGACCGCGGCGAGATTCCCAGGTACACGGTCACAGAAGCTCAGCAGTGGGAATCTTGGGTGAAGTGGCAAAAGCAAAAGGATGACACTGGCTGGCACGAATTGAAGGAGACGGTTGATTGGGGTGATGGCTTAACCCCTGCTGTGCGTTTGGCTGCGGAAATGGAGTTGAAGAGGGTACAGCGGCAGGCATCCGAAACGGGAGGTCAATCGGACGAAGAGAAGGAATACGAGCAACGTTTGCAAGCTCTCCTTCGTCCTCGATCAGTGGAATAACTATGCCAGTGACATACTACGTTCTCTCCGCGGAGCGCAGGCAACTGCAAGAGGAAGCCGTCAAGCGGGCTGTAACGAGCATTCAAGGTCCGGTTGGCTTCTACGAGCGGTGGCCAGGCGAGGAGCCTTGCCTGACAATTACGGAGGAGGCGCGAGCGGCGTGGCGCCCGTTCTGCAAGTTAGTCGGGGAGGACGAAGCCCGTAACCGAATGTGCCTTCAGGACTATGAGCATAGGGCAGCCGCCTGTACACGACCCCAGGTCAATCTCTGCTGGGCCGGCGTGCACAATGCGGCCTGTCCTGTGAAGGACGAGCGCGGGGGAAGTGTGACCCTGATTGGCGGAGCGTTTCGCTTGCGCGAGGAAAAAGCCGACGCCGAGGGGCGGCTGCGCCAATTCCTGAAAGACCAGAATATCCCCCCTGAGCAGGTAGCCGCATTCCACGATGCCTGGCTTGAGATTCCTGAAGTGAGCGAAGCGATCGTCCGGAACCAAATTCTGCGAGAACTTGAACTGGCCGGACGCGGTTACCTCTATTCGCTCAGGCAACTCAGCCAGTTTCGATACTCGGCAGACCTGGTGATCCACGATCTGGTTGTCCTCTTGCAGTCTTTGATAAGCAGTATTGAGGTGCTCGAAATTGAATTGAAACGCACTTTCGACATCGGCAAGAAGTGGGAAGCGCGATTCGAGGAGATTATGCAGACGTGCGAGAGGTACTATGCCTACCTCGAAGCCAGACTTGGTTCCTTGGGCGAGCCGGAGTATGCTTATCAACCACTGGCTCAGTTGATATACGAGTGCGTTGATCTCTACCGCGCCAAGGCAGAAAAGCGCGGCATTGACATCCGCGTTGACTTACAGAAGGTTGAGTATGATGACGGGCAGGTGAGGGTTCCTCACCTCAGGGTAGCACGTGCCTATCTCAACCGGGCCCTTCACAACGCCATCGACAACGCTGTGAAATACTCTTTCGACGGCACCGTGCACCAGTCTCGCTGGATAGAGATTGTCGGGCAGTTCGAGACGCGGCAGGGTATGCCAGGCTACACCATTCGTATCAGCAACCTGGGAATCGGTATAGATGAGGATGAACTTGACCGCGTGTTCGAGCGTGGCTATCAAGGAAGGCGCCGGCTGGGAGAGTTTCGCCCCGGGTTCGGTATGGGCCTGACCTTTATCAAAGAGTGTGTGGAAATGCACGGAGGGACTGTCTCAATCAGCAGTCAACCCCAGAGACGAACAAGCTGGCTGACAACACTGAGTATTTGGCTGCCAATTCGCGGTCCTACGGACAGGGCGGAGGGCTGATCACCAATGAGTAAGATTGCTTGGATAGAAGACGACTATCGGGCGATTTCATCGCTGGTAAGGTCGCTAGAACTGGACGGACACAATATCTTGTGCTATCGCACGTGTCAAGACGTGGAGGAACACCTCGAGGAGATCTGCCGATGTGATGCAGTCATCTTGGACATTATCCTTCCCCCTGCCACTGACGACCTCTACCAGGGGGTATCTGTGCTCAGGAAACTGCGTGAGGAGTGCAAGTACAACGGCCCGGTCATCGTCTGCTCTGTCGTCAGGAACCCGACCGTACTTCACGCTTTGCGCGAAATGGGTATCTCAGACATCCTGCACAAGCCAGTCCGTCCATCCAGGTTGCATGACGCAGTAACGGAAGCGCTCGCGGGAAGCACGCCAGAAACCTCACAGTGACGTGCCGGGACGATCAACTGGCACTCTGTACGAACAACTGAGCTCACCCTACCAGCAGCTCACACTATGCATCCTACCCCACCACCAGCACCCCCGCCCCATCAATCTCGCTCCGCTTGAGTGCCAGGAGCGCCTCGTTGGCCGCCTCCAACGGGAAGGTCTGCACCGTGGTGTGGATGGGGATCTCGGCGGCCACCTGGAGCAACTCCTCCGCGTCCTGCCGGGTGAAGTTGGCCACGCTGCGCACCGTCCGCTCCCAGTAGAGCAGCCGGTCGTAGTCCAACTCCGTGATGGGAGTCATCGTCACACCAGCCAGCGCCAGCGTGCCGCCGCGTTCCAGCATTCGCAGCGCCTCTGGCACCAGACCGCCCGCCGGGGCGAAGATGATGCTGCCGTGCATCTTCGCCGGGGGTGTGTCCTCTGCGCCGCCGACCCAGACCGCCCCCAGTTCCCGCGCCAGCCGCCGGTGGCCTTCGCTGCGGGTGAAGACGTAAGTTTCGCAGCCCCAGTGACGCGCCACCTGGATCGTGACGTGGGCCGAACCCCCGAAGCCGTACAGGCCCAGCCGCTGGCCGGGCTTGACCTCGCTCAGCCGCAGCGCCCGGAAGCCGATGATCTCGGCGCACAGAAGCGGCGCTGCCGCCACGTCAGAGAAGTCCTCCGGGATGGGGTAGGCGAAGTCCTGAGGGACGACCATCGCCTCGGCGTAGCCGCCATCGGCGTGAAGGCCGGTGAACTGTGCCTTCTGGCACAGGTTCTCCAGCCCTCGCCGGCAGAACTCGCACTTCCCGCAGGTGCGGTAGAGCCAGGGTACTCCTGCCCGCTGACCTAGAGCGAAGCGAGTTGCTCCTTCCCCCCGCGCCTCCACCACGCCCACGATCTGGTGGCCGGGAACCAGCGGCAGTCTGGGCAGCGGTAAGTCGCCCTCCACCGTGTGCAGGTCGGTGCGGCAGACCCCGCAGACCCGCACTCCGATGCGAATCTCGCCGGGGCCAGGCTCAGGCAGAGGCATGTCCGCCACCTCCAGCGGTCGCCGCTCGGCCGGTCGGGGTGCGTGCAAGAGCATCGCTTTCATCTGAGTACTCTCCTTTCCATCTGGCGGATGACCGCCTCGAGTTGTTCTGTGGAGACAAATGGCTTGCTCATCTTGCTCATATGGTAACCTCATGAACAAAGGATGCAGTGGATTCTGGGTCTCCAGGATTTCGCGTGGTCAGTCACCAGACCCTAAGGGTTTTCGTGCGAAATTTGGCAAAAAGAGCCGTTACGCTGGCGAAAAATGGTGTTTACACGATCTTGGGCAAACCCTTAGGGTCTCAGTCTCACCACGCGAAATCCCAAAGAGCCTGGATTCTAGTGAATGTTTCACATTCCTTTAACGCTATGTGAACAGAAGTGTGCTACAATGTCAAAGCAACAGCATAGACTACCCTATTATTGTACCAATGAAGACATCAACAGGCAACCTGGCCTCCTTGACCTCCTCTTGCCAGCGTGGTACAATCTTCCCGGTGTCTATGCTGGAAAACACACGTAACAAAGGAGTAGACAGTTGAGCGAACCTTACTATGACGTCATCCGACCCCACGGCGGCGTATTAGTGGACCGCGTCATGCGCGGCGAGGTGCGAGAAGCGGTGAGGGAGCGGGCCGAGCAGATGGCTAAAGTCCCGCTGGGCCGGATGGGCCTCTCCGACCTGGAACTCCTGGCCACGGGCGCCTTCAGCCCCCTCACCGGTTTCATGCGCAAGGCCGACTACGACCGTTGCGTAATGGAGATGCGCCTGATCAACGGCCTGGTCTGGTCTATCCCCGTCACCCTGGCCGTGGAGAAGGGCCTGGCCGACCGTATCCAGGAAGGGCAGGAGGTGGCCCTCTGCGAGCCTTCGGCAGAGCTCAGGCCAGGGCCTTCGACAGAGCTCAGGCCAGGGCCTTCGACAGAGCTCAGGCCAGGGCCTTCGGCAGAGCTCAGGCCAGGGGGAGAGCGGGTTCTGGCCGTGATGGAGGTAGCAGAGAAATACCCCTACAGCCGGGAGGTCAAGGAGAAGGAGGCCCGCGAGGTCTACCGGACCACCGACGAGGCCCACCCCGGTGTGGCACGGCTCTACCGGCAGGGAGAGGTGCTTCTGGGTGGCGATATCTGGCTGGTGGACTGGCCCAGTGTCGTCAAGACCGAGTTCCCCGAATTGCGCCACACCCCGGCCGAAACCCGGCGCATGTTCGCCCGGCGGGGCTGGCGGAGCGTCGTGGGCTTCCAGACCCGCAACCCCATCCACCGCGCCCACGAGTACATCCAGAAGACGGCCTTGGAGATCGTGGATGGCCTTTTCCTCCACCCCTTGGTCGGCGAGACCAAGAAGGACGACATCCCCGCCGATGTGCGCATTGCCTCCTACCAGACCATCCTGCGGGACTATTACCCCGCCGAGCGGGTCATCCTGGGCGTGTTCCCCGCCGCCATGCGCTACGCCGGCCCCCGCGAGGCCATCTTCCACGCCATCGCTCGCAAGAACTACGGCTGCACCCACTTCATCGTCGGGCGCGACCACGCTGGCGTGGGCAAGTACTACGGCACCTACGACGCCCAGAACATCTTCGACCAGTTCCCGCCGGAGGACATCGGCATCGTTCCCTTCAGGTTCGAGCATGCCTTCTACTGTCGCAAGTGCGGCGGCATCGTCTCCGCCAAGACCTGTCCCCATGGGCCGGAAGACCGCATTTTCCTCAGCGGTACCCAGGTGCGCGAGATGCTGGAGCGAGGGGAGATGCTCCCGGAGGAGTTCACTCGCCCCGAGGTTGCCCGCGTGTTGCTGGAAGGAGTGAAACGTAAAACGTGAAACGTGAAACGTGAAGAAGGCTCACGTCTCACGTATCTGCGTCACCAGGAGGTGAACCATGCCAGGGCTTTTCAAACGCCATAAGCCCCGCAGAGTCTTCGTCGTGGGCCTCGACTGCGCCCCGCCGCGGGTGATGTTCCGCACCAGCGCCGAGCATCCCCTCGGCCTCAAAGACCAACTGCCTAACCTGAGCCGCCTCATTGACGAGGGGCTGTATGGGCCGCTCTCCAGTTCCATCCCTTGCATCACCGTCCCGGCCTGGTGCTCAATGCTCTCCAGCAAGGACCCCGGCGTGCTGGGTTTCTACGGCTTCCGCAACCGGGCCGATCACTCTTACGACCGTATGACCATCGCCACCGCCAACGCCATCCACGAAAAGCGCGTCTGGGACATCCTGAGCAAGGCCGGCAAAACATCCGTCGTCGTTGGTGTGCCGCAGACCTACCCCATCAGGCCGCTCAAAGGCAACCTGATCAGCAGTTTCCTCACCCCCAGTACCGAGCGGCAGTACACGCACCCCCACGAACTGCGCTACGAGATTGACCGGGTGCTCGAGGGCCACCCCTATGACGTGGACGTGCCCCGGTTCCGCACCGACGACAAGGACTTTCTCCTACAACAAATCCAGGAGATGACCGAGAAGCGATTCGCCGTCATCAAGTACCTCCTGCGGGAGAAACCATGGGACTTCTTCATGTTCGTCGAGATTGGGCTGGACCGCATCCACCACGGGATGTGGAAGTTCTGGGACCCCGATCACCCCAAGCATGAGCCGGGCAATCCCTACCAGAACGCCATCCCCGACTACTACCGCTACCTGGACCGGGAAATCGGCGAGATTCTGGGGATGTTGGACGACGACACTGCCGTGCTGGTCGTCTCCGACCATGGGGCCAAAGCGATGAAGGGAGGCTTTGCCATCAACGAGTGGTTACGCCGGGAGGGGCTGCTGGTGCTGAAGGAAGAACCCCGCTACGAGGGGCTGGTGCCCTTTGAGAAGGTGGAGGTGGACTGGGAGAAAACTACTGCCTGGGGGGCCGGCGGTTACTACGCCCGCGTGTTCCTGAACGTGGAGGGGCGTGAACCCCAGGGCAAAATCCCCGCCCGCGACTACGAGAAGGTGCGGGACGAGATCAAGGAGATGATCGAGGCCCTGCCCGACCACGAAGGCGAACCAATGGGCTCCGTGGCCTTCAAGCCAGAGGAACTGTACCGGGAGGTGCGCAACGTCGCCCCTGACCTGATGGTCTACTTCGGCAACCTGCGCTGGCGGTCGATGGGCTCATTCGGCCTGCCCGATATTTACACCTTCGAGAATGACCTCGGGCCAGACGATGCCAACCACGATCAAGATGGCGTCCTCATCCTCTGGGACCCGCGCCGGGACCACGGCGGGCGGTACGTCGAGGGGCTGCAACTGATGGACGTGGCCCCCACGGTGCTGGACCTGATGGGCGTACCGGTGCCTCCCGATATGCAGGGGAAAGTCGTGCAGCGGTAAGTAATGGAGATGAAACCAACAGGGGGCAGGAAAGGCCCCCTTTCGTTGTTGATGTGGGCGGCGCTGGCGGCCGTGCTGGCGGCGGCGGCCTACCTGACCGGGATGGGACTGGCGCGTCGCTGGATGGAGCCGTCCCAGGCGTGTGGGTGGATGGAGTCGCCCCTGGCGCTTCCCAGCGAGACACAGGTTCCGGCACAGGCCGCTGCCTGGCTCACACCCGGTGGCCCCGTGGAGGGGACACTGGGCGCGGAAGCCGGGGACGAATGGCAGTTTCGGGGCCGTGCTGGACAGTCCGCCACCATCGAAATGTGGCTCCATCCCGGCTCCGGCTCCAGTGTAGAGGCCGAATTGGCCGTCCATCTGATCGGGCCTGACGGGAGCGTGTTGGCGGGTGAGGCTGGCTCCGTGTTCCTGCTCCCCTACCTGTTCGAGCCGCACTTGCCGACCACCGGCCTCTACCGCGTCCAGGTGATGCCGGTCTCAGGCGCGCCGGGCCGATACTCCCTCTTGCTCACTCTCTCAGACGCACCTGCACCGGTCACGCCCGGAGTGACCCCGTCTCCACAGCCGACTGTGGTAGCCTCCAGTAGCCACGCCGCTGCTGCCATTCAAGGACTGTTCCAGTGGCCCACCACGCGGCGTGAGATCTCCGGCTGGACCTTCCGCGATCCTCGTAACCCCGGCCACATCGGCCTCGACATTGCCGCTCGTATGTGGGACCCCATCGTCGCGGTGGCGGACGGGGTGGTGGTTTTTGCCGAGTGGGGAGGCGGCTACGGCAATCTGGTCATCGTGGACCACGATGACGGCTGGCGCTCCTACTACGCGCACCTTTCGGAGATCGTGGTCGAAGTCGGGCAGGAGGTACGGCAGGGGGAACTCCTGGGGGGCGCGGGAAGTACCGGCTACTCCACTGGGCCGCACCTGCACTTCGAGCTACGCTACCAGGGCCGCCCGGTGGACCCGCACGTCTATCTGCCGTAGGCCCCCTCTATTGTGCCTGTGTTTGGAAATGCACTACAATCTACAATAAGGTGCCGCCGCGTTGTGACGGTAGCAGGATTTGTGCCCATCGGAAAGGCGACTGCTTGAGGATCGCTACCCGGTTTCGCTCTCGAAAAGCTCTTCCTCTACAGCAGACTCATCCACCGGTCTGGTCAGGAGGACTCGTGCATCAATGACGGGTAGAGGTGGTACCCCTAGGTGCATCCGATCTGTCAGGTTATGAAGCGTTTCTCGCATATAAGGCCACAGCAGTAGGATAGCATCTGCTACCTTGAACCGCTCAACGACTTCCGGCTTTAGAGTGGTGGGGTCAACAATGGCCTCAAAGCGTCCTTCAATGCTCAGGCTTATCGAACATTCCGGTGCATCACCGTGGGGCAGTTCAGCCTCGAGCTGAAGCCAGAGGCTAAACTCTGGTGACGTAGGCGGTTCTTCCCCCTTGATGAGCAAAATGCTCAGAGATGGCGGTTCCTCACCCTTCCCGTGGTCTTGCGCTCCACCGTCCCATACCCTCAGCGAGCAACATCACAACCAACTGGTTTAGACTGGTCTTTTCCTGCTCTGCACGTTTGGCGAGTTGCCGGTGTAGTGAAGTGGGCAGCCGCACGACAAACCTACCGCTGTACTCTTCCACTTCAACCGGCGCTGGTTCGGGTATGTAGTCGCCATCTTCCAACGATACTTCCAGCCATCCCCTCTTGGCTTCCTCGATCATGCCCCAGAGTTCCTCAAGGGTGTCAGCGCAAGTCATGCACCCGGGCAGTTCCGGTATCAATGCAGTGTAGCCGTTTCCATCAGGTTCGGGGTAGACCTCGACCCGGTAGGCCAGGCTCATGTAGTACTCGATACTTTTGTCAGTCATCGAACTCCCCCTGCTCAATCAACTCATTGATCCGCGACAGGGCTTTCTTCACGTAAACCTCCTTGAGGGGACGAGCGAATGGGATAGAAAAGGGCTGACAACCCTTGCGCTTGACGAAGGTGTGGCTACTCTTGGTGGCCCTCAGCGTAAATCCAAAGGACTCAAGCAATGTCTGGAGATCCTTGAAACTGACATTTTTGGGGCTCTGTTCGATCTTTCGCTTCAGCTTCCAGTTGGGAGAAGTCATCGTTTACACAGCACCCATACATCTAACATAGTACCATATATAGTACTATTTGTCAATACTGCTTTGTAGAAAGTGAGGTGTGGGTCAGCATACTATGCATGCTTTCGCTGAGCAGCTTCTATCATCCGCACAATGCCCAATGCGTGCCGCTCCACGCGCTGTACTTCGAACCCTACTTCTGCCACTGCCCGCGTCGTCTCCCGGTTCAGGTGGCACTCACGGCTCCAGGTGTGCCACAGCGGATGCAGTACATCGGTCAGCCAGGCCCCCAGGCCATTGCCTCGGGTGTGCTCCAGCAGCACCAGCCGCCCGCCAAGCCGAAGCACGCGCCGCGATTCGGCCAGCCCTTGTGCCGGGTCAGCGACGGAGCAGAACACCAGCGATGCCGTCACCACGTTGAAACTGCCGTCGGCAAAGGGTAAGCGCTGAGCGTCAGCCTGAACCAGCGTCACGGGAGCCTGCGGATGGCGGCGGGCCGCCCACGCCAACATCTCTCCGCTGGCATCGCAACCGGTCACGCGGGCCTCCGGCTCATAGAGCGGCAGGTTGACACCCGTGCCGACTCCCAACTCAAGCACATCACCGCGGAATAGGGGGAACATCCGCCGCAGCCGCCGGAGGATCAGCCATTCCAGCGGCTGCATGCCCCGGTCGTATACGGAAGAGACATCGTTGAAGATGCTCATACGACTAACGACCGCAACACAACCAGGTTCTCCCTATCTTCGTGCAGGTCGTCGCTCTTGGGTGTCTCCAGCAGGCCCGGCAGCCCCGCCAAGCGGGGATCGTTCAGCACGTGGCGGAACCCCTCCAGGCCAATGTGTCCCTTTCCGATGTGCTCGTGCCGGTCTTTGCGGCTCCCCAGTCCCCCCTTGCTGTCGTTGAGGTGGATCGCGTGCAGCCGCTCCAGGCCGATGATCCGGTCGAAGGCCTCCATCGTGGCGGCGTATCCATCTGGCGTGCGCAATTCGTAACCCGCCGCGAAGACGTGGCAGGTATCGAGGCAGACTCCCAGCCGTTCCCCCGCTGGCGTGTGTTTCAGCAGCCAGGCCAGGTGCTCGAAGCGATAGCCCAGGTTGGTGCCCTGCCCGGCGGTGGTCTCCAGGAGAATCTGGGCATGGAAGCCCGGCGTGGCGGCGTGAACTTTCCCCAGTGCCTGCGCCACTCGCGCTAGGCCGGCCTCCTCGCCCGTGCCCACGTGCGAGCCTGGATGGAGTACCAGCCAGGGCACCCCTAGCGTCTCACACCGCTCCAGTTCGATGGTGAGCATGTCGCATGATCTCTTCCACAGCGCGTCGTCGGACGTGGCCAGGTTAAGCAGGTAGGAGGTGTGGGCCACCACCGGCTGGATGCCCGTCTCCTCGGCCTTCGCCTTGAAGCGGGCGATGTCCTCCTCGGTCAGTGGCTTCACCGCCCACGAGCGATTGGACTTGACGAAAACCTGCAGCGCGTCGCAGCCCACTGACTGGGCGCGGTCGAATGCCTTGTACAGCCCGCCGGCGATGGATTCGTGGGCACCCAGTCTCATCATTCCTTCTCCGGTACCCACCCCGTTGGATACCGCCGCGCCAGGTCCACATAAGTCTGCTTGAAGCGGGTCCACTGGGCCTTGTATTCCTCGCTCACCGTCTTCTCCAGCACCCGCGCCGGCACTCCCACAGCGATGTGCCCCGGCGGGATCTCCTGCCCCTGCCGGACCACGGCCCCTTCGCCCACTGCGGCCCACTCGCCGATGATCGCCCAGTCGGAGACGACGGCTCCCATGCCGATAATGGCGTAGTCATGGATCATCTGCACATTGTGAATGACCGCGCCGTGGCCGATGGTGACCCAGTTGCCGATGGTCGTCTGCTCGCCGGGACGGGCGTGGATGACGCAGTTGTCCTCGACGCTGCAATGGTCGCCGAGGACGATCGTGCCGTAGTCGCCCCGGATGCGCGCCCCCGGCCCGATCCAGCAGCCCTCGCCGATGATCACATCGCCGAAGACGTCAGCCGAGGGGTGGATGTAGGTGCCCACGCCGATACGCGGGGTCTTGCCCTCAAAAGATGCGATGGTCATTGTGCCTCCTCTTGCGCTGCCCGCGCCTGTTCCAAAACTTCTTGAAGTACACCCAAAAATACTCTGAGAGTTGCCCCTTGCCTCACGACACGACAATCTCCTTCCCCACCTTTACGTCTTGATACGCCCCGCCGAACGCCTGGCGGAAGGCCTCCAGGCTCCAGTCGCAACTGTCGTGGGGTGAGAGTCCAACCAGTTGTGGGTGGCGACGCTGCAGGTATGTGATAGCTGTCTCCACATCCTGCCGGTTGACCGGGTCCCAGGGCCATTTGCCTGTGCCCAGGAACTGCTGCGCTGGCAACCCAAACATCAGCTCTCGTGAGGCCGTCACGGGATAGTGCAGCCCACCGACGAGGCCGTAAATCGGCTCGTTGAACAGCATCTCCGCCCGGCCAACGATGCGCTGGAGGGTGGGGTGCCCACAACCGATGACGAGCACGATGCCTTTCCCCTCCACGTTGACTGCCAGTGACTGCTCCGGTGTCCAGCCGAAGAAGAACAGTTGCCGGGGGATGGGTCCCATGCTGGCGACGCCGGGGGCGATGACGCGCGGACCGTCCACGACCACGACCTGTGCCGTGGGGTTGGAGAGCGGTTCCGGCACGTAGGCTGGCAGTCCCTTCAGGTCAACCACTTGGCTCGATAGAGCAAAACTCTTGCGCATCTGGTGCGAGGTGCCACCCAGGTGATCCGAATGTGCGTGGGAGATGACCAGTATGTCAACGTTAGTCACCTCTATGCCCAGGGCCGCCATGTTGCGCAGCAAGGGGGAAGGGTGCTCCTCGTGCTGATTGAAGCCCACGTCGAAGAGGATGGTGGTGTCGTCGGCGCGGACGAGGTACGAGACGCCCGGTTCGCCCACCAGAGCTTGCCCTGAGCCTGTCGAAGGGTCGCGGGCAGTGTACCAGTCAATGAGGGGCAGAATGGTGAGGCGTTTGACCGTGCCCACGTCCTTGAGTTTGGGGTAGCGGGCGGCGGCCCATACCTGGTCGGCCCGGCGGCGGCCCAGGTGGAAGCGGGCCACTGCCCCACCGAAGGCAGCGAGTCCCAAACCGGCAATCCCACCTAAAACAAGCGCCTTGTTTTTCGAGGTTTTCATAACGTCCTCCTTGGTTGGATAGATTTGGGTCCGTGCTCTGGCCCCACCATAGTTTATCACTGACTGCCTTATCGGCCAAGTTCCATGTGCAACATTTCGTAGTACCAGCCGTCCGGATCGTCAGCGCGGTTCACTTCCCAGGCCATCAGACGCCTGAGACAGCGCATCAGGCCCCGGCTCCGGTAAACCTTTCTCGTGCCCAACTGTGAGACCAACACCGGCCTGGCGAGGTCTGCGACTTTTGCAGACCCCTTTTCTACTGGCACGCCAATTTTCTCCTCATGATTGCGCCAGCGCATAGTTCAGGGCCGCCTCGGCGTGAATGGCCGTCGTATCAAACAGCGGTATCCCAGCGTCCGCCTCGTTGACCAGCAGGGGGATCTCGGTGCAGCCCAGGATGACGCCCTCCGCACCGCGTCCAGCCAGTTTCTCGATGATAGCCACGAATCCGGCCCGCGACTCATCGCGGATCTGCCCCGCAACCAGCTCATCGTAGATGACGCTGTTCACGTACTCGCGGTCGCCGGCGTCGGGTGTCAAAACGGTGATGCCTTTCCGGGCCAGCCCATTCTGGTAGAAGGTCTTCTCCATCGTGAACTTGGTGCCCAGCAACCCCACCGTCTTCATCCCCCGCGCCAGAATGGCCTCGCCGACGGCATCGAGCAGGCTTAGCATGGGGACGTCAACGCTGGCCTGTACCTGGTCAAAGACCAGGTGCATAGTGTTGGTGGCGATGATGATGAAATCAGCGCCCGCCGCCTCGAGCCTTTGTGCCGCCTCGCTCAAGCCCCGTGCCACCAGGTCCCAGCGATTCTCCTTGGGCCAGTCTACGTAGGGCTGGAAACTGACGCTGTAGATGATGATCTCGGGGTAGCCATAGTCACCGAAGCGTTCGGTGTAGGTGTGGGTGATGTACTCGTAGTACTCTGTCGTTGACTCCGGGCTCATACCGCCCAGGATGCCGATCTTTTTGTGCATGGCTTGTTCCTCCTTACAATGCTAGGGCAAGAATCTTACCTGAACGTATTTCCCCATCCCGAATAAATCGCAGCCGTTCATTTCCCAGATTGTCCGCTTGCGCCACTTGGGGTTTCGCGGTACGTCGTGCCAAAAAGAATACCACTCTATGTCCGCGATTCGATCAGACCATTTCGAGATTTGTCTCACAGGATTGCCCAGCCCAAAATACATCGGCGCGCCTTTGTTGCCGGTCTTTTCTACCATTCGGTTCGCCATTTTGACGCCAAGTTTGGATGCCGCGTCAAAGATGATCTCGCCGCCGGGAAATCTGTGGGCCATCGCGTCAAACAGCCCGCTTATCTCGGACTCGTGAAAATATTGGAAAATCCCGCCCGCGATGAAAAAAAACGCCTCTCTCTGGCCGGAACTCGACCTCGTTGAACCAACCACAGTCGAAAACAGATTTTGCGATGCACGTATTTCTGGGTGTCTCGGGAATGAACTGCTGGCGAAACGCAATACCGTCCGGCAAGTCCAGGTCGTACCACCGCATCTTGCCGTTGTCCGCGCGCGAAAAGGTGGTATCCAATCCCGCGCCGATGTTGACGGCGGTTGCCTCCGGGTATCTCTCGATATATCTCCCGATCGCACGATCAAAATTGCGTGCTCTGACGAGGTAGGCTCTGAATACGAGATGCATCACCAGGCCTGCAAGAGGTAGTCCAATCACCCACATCCAAAACCATTTGGTTCCATCAGTAAAAAAGCAAGACCAATTATAGCTTTTCCCCATGCCGGACGCGGGCTGCGCGTTCCGTCATTTCCTGCGACGCGTGGTGCTCGTACAGCAAGCTGCGCAATCCCGTTACGCTGTGTTGGCGGTGGAACTCTTCCGCGCCGGCGGCTGTGCCGAAATCCGCCACTACTGCCGTCATCTGGCAGGTGACGTCGCCGGTGCCGTCCCAATCAATGCAGTCGCCGTCGGCGCAACCTGCCAGCGTCTCCGGTGGCAGGCCAATAGCATAGCCCATCTCCCTGCCGCTCTCCAGGAGCAGCCGCCGCGCCGCCAGGAAATAGGGCTTGTCCATAATCACCCCTTCCAGGACGAGCCAGTGCCCGTCCAGGTAGACCTCGACCCAGGTGTGCGTTACCTTGTCCGGTGCGAAGCGGTAGGCCAGCGGGGGCATTATATCCCACTGCACGGCCTTGTCCACCTGCGCCAGGTGAAAGCGGGCCGGGATACCAGCCGCGCGCAGCAGCGTCACGAGCAGGACGCTCTTGGTGTTGCACTGACCGTAGCCATCGCGTAGTACCTCTGAGGCGGGGATGGCGTCGCGATGGTTGTAGCCGAACTTTATCTCGTCGCGGCAAAAGTTATAGATTTTGACCGCTGCATCACGCGGAGTAGCAGTTCCCCGCACCAGGCGGGTGGCTGTTTCCCGCACCGCTGGCGCGTCCAGGTTTACCAGGCGGGTGGCTTGCAGGTATTCGTCCATCCCGGCTGGTGTATCCCAGGGAATGTCAGTTGTCTTCATCGCTTTTCTCCGACCAGGTACACTGCCTTGGTTTTATCGCCTACCAGTTGAACTCGCTCCACCTCGAAACCCGCGTTCTCTACGAGGGCCGCGAGTCCAGCGGGAGAGTAGTTCCGGCCATGCTTGGGGAATCCAAATTTTCGCAGATACCGGATGCCCAACGCCATCCTGGCCCATGGGGTCATACCGTAGCCGGTGTAGGACACAATGAGCAATCGCCCCCCGTTTTTCAAGACGCGGTAGCTTTCTCGCAGCGCGGCGCAAGGATTTTCCACAACGTGGATGACATTGACCATAAATGCGGTGTCAAATCTCTCTGAGGGGAAAGTTGTTCCTTCAACGTCGGCTTTTTGAATCGCTACGTTCGGGAGCTTTTTCAACTGTTCTCGCGCCACTGCCAACATTTCGTCCGAAAGGTCAGTAGCAACGACCTGTTCCGCGTTGGGGGCGACGATTTGAGTGAAGTGTCCTGTGCCGCAGCCAAATTCGACCACCTCTCCCAGGCCGCGCTCTGCCGACAACCTGTCCGTCACTGTTTGCAGCACGGCCTCGCCTGCCACGTACGTGGTGTCGTTCATGTACGTGTCGGCGGATTTGCCCCAAAACGACTCGTCCTTCAACTCTGTCATTGGCTCCTCCAGGGTAAACCTGAGGCCTATTCCCCAGGAGGACACTTCCTTCTTCATTGCGTGCTTCTCTCTTTCTTGCGCGCCGATGTGTAGCCGAACCATCCACCGGGCAGTGACCACTCGTAATCAGTGTAGCCCAGCGCCGCCAGTTGTTCGTCTAGCCAGACCAGCGGCACAAAGTGCAGGTCGAAGCGGCGCTTTGTCCACCGCTTGACGCCCGCGCGTGGGTCGGCTGGCCCTTCGGCGAAGGTGCTGGCAGTGAGCGCAGCCGCCTCAACGCTGACGCGGGCAATCTCGCGCAACGCCTGCGACAGGTGGGGGAATTGGTGAAACATGCAATTCTACTCAGCCGTTGTTCTTTCGTCGAAATCCTTTTCCTTTCCGGCACCAGCGGAAATCGCAGCAATCGTCGCCGCGCCCCAGCGTCCCGGTGCGCTCCCAGGTGATGGAAGGCGGGAGCATCTCGTACATCAAGTCGTCCAGTTTACAGTAGAGCGGGGCGAGTTCCGGCGCGCCGTAAGCGGTGAGCACGTCCAAGTAGAGGCAGCGAAACACGTCGAAGGCCACGCACTGGTCGCTATCTTCCACCATTTGCATCTCCCAGCCCTGCGGTGGATAGCTTCGGCGCAGCGTTTGGCGTGCGGCTACTCGGAACACGGCGAATGGGTTAGGCAGGTGGGCCAGGAGCAACATCAACTTGTGCGTCGGGACAACAAACGTCTCGAACAGCAGCTCGACCTGGGCCAGCACGGCTTCCTGGTCGTTGTTTTCGTCGCGCAACACCTGGTAGAGCGCCAGGCCCGGCAGAATGTTCTTCTCCAGGTGATCGCGCAGGGCATGGTGGGCGAAACGCGGCCGCCCGGCGTACAGCTCGTCGTAGCGAGCCTGAACGCGCGCGGCCAGCATCGCCGCCTCTACTTCGCCGTGCTGCTTGGCTAATTCGCGTTGCCAGGTAGCCAGGTTAGGCATTCTACGAGGTGTCGCCATCCGCTTCCCGGCGATGAATCCGGCTACTCCACCCGCAATCAGCCCCAGGCCAATCAGTGTCATGTCGTTTCTCTTGTCCATTTCACGATTCCTCCTCAACGAGTGCGGCTCGGGCTGATTATTTGACGCCCAGGGCGCACAACCAGCCATAGCCCTGGTCTGGCGCAGCCTCGAACCACGCCTGACTGAACCCGGCCGCGGTGAGCATCTCCACCATCTCGGCGCCGGAATAGAGCGGAAATTCCATCTGGGCCGCCATCTGCTCCATTTGCTTTTGCCGCTTGGACGACTCTTTGCTCCCTTCCATCGCCAGGGCCACCAGCCCGCCGGGCCGGAGCACGCACCGCACCTCTCGCAGGTTCGCCACTTTGTCGGGCCAAAAGTAGAACGTTTCGACCCCGATCACCTTATTACGCCTCCTCTCAACATCCACTACGGGAAAGCCTTTGTCCGTCCAGTCCAATTTGCTCGACCTGGTCAGGCGAAGCCCAACAGCCGTCCCCCCTGATACACCAGGAACGTGACCAGGCAGGCCATGACAAAGGGCACGACCGATCCCATCAGTGTCCACTTGGGGCTGCGGGTCTCCTTCCAGGTGGCCCACACGGTGACCAGGCAGGGCAAATAGAGCATGAAGAACACCAGGAACGTGTACGCGGTCAACGGTGTCCACGTATGGGGCAAGTAGGCCAGCACCTGCTCTGATCCCGTCAGGCTGGCTTGCAGGCCGTAGGTCATGGACAGGGCAGGCACGATGATCTCTTTGGCCGGCAGAGCGAAGAGTAGAGAAGTCAGCATTTCGCCACTCAATCCCCATAGCTGGCCTAGCGGCGCCAGCGTGCGTACCAGCCAGCCGATGGCTGTTTGCTCAAAGGGGGCGCCGGGGGGCACGTTGCCCAGTACCCAGATGAGCAGCGTGGCCGGCGCGGCGAACTCGACTGCCCGCAACATCGTCTCCGCCACCCGGTCCACCAGCGACCGCCATATCACCTGCCCGAACAGGGGCTTGCGGTAAGGATGCATCTCCAGCACAAAGCCACCCGGCTCCCCCCGAAAGATAGTCTTGTTCAGAAGCAGGGTAGCCAGCAAGGCGAGCCCCAGGCTGAGGAAAAATAGGGAGAGTATCACTGGGAAGGCCCTATCGCCAAAAAGGGCAATCGCCAGGGCCGTGCCTGCGCCGTAACTACCGCTGCAAATAATCAGGGGATCGGTGACGATGGACGCCAGGCGGGCTTTCTTGTTTTCGATGATCCGCGAGGCCATCACACCGGTCACGTTGCAGCCCAAACACATGCCCCAGGTGAGGCATTGCTTCCCCTGGGAACCCACCGCGCGCATAGGCCGGTCCAGATTAAAGGCCACTCGGGGCAAAAGGCCCAGATCCTCCAACAAGTCAAAAGCGACAAACAGAATAACCATCGGAGGCAGCATAGCCGCGATAACTGTACACGTGCCCACCAGCAAACCATCCACCAGCGCGCCGGTCACCCACCAGGGGGCCTGCACGCTCGTCAGCCAGGCGCGGGCGGCGTGGATCAGCCAGGAGAAGCCTGCATCCAGCCACGCACCCCCAATCTCGCCTCCCTTAACGGTAATCCAAAAGACGAGGGTGAGCATCGCCAGCATGATCGGCCACGACCAGACCTTGTGGGTGACGATGTGGTCAATGCGCTCAGTCAAGCTCTCTTCCACCGGGTGCAGGCGACGGGCCACCCGATGCGTCACATCGTGGGCGAACTCGAAGCGGCGGCGGACGACCTCCACCTTGGCGTCGGGCCGGGTGCCCTCGCGCAGGCGCACGGCCCGGTTCAGCACGGCCTGCAGGGCCTCAGGGGAGGGAGACGGAGCATCCCCCTCACCCGGCTTCAGGCAGCAGGCCGCCAGGTCTCCCTGCTGGAAGGCCTCGACGATCTGCGGGTCATCCTCCAGGAGTTTGAGCGCCACCCAGCGACGCCGGCCGTTCATTCCCAGGCGGGCCAAGTCGGCCTCCAGGCTCTCAACGTGTCCTTCGACGGTCAGCCCATAGTCCACCGCCGCCGGGTGGGTCTGTCGTTGCCCCGTAGCTACCTCCACTATCGCCGCTAACAGTTCTGGGAGGCCCTCCCCTTCTGTGGCGATGGTGGGCACCACCGGCACCCCCAGGTCGGTCTCCAGAGCGGCGACGTCAATCTCCCATCCCTGCCGCTTCACTTCGTCCATCAGGTTGAGGGCCATCACTACATGGTCAGTCAGTTCCAAAATCTGCAACGTCAGATTGAGGTTGCGCTCCAGGCTGGTGGCGTCCACGATGTCAATCACCACGTCCGGCTCGCCGGAGAGGATGTAGTCGCGGGCGATGACTTCTTCGGGTGACTGGGCAGCCAGGCTATAGGTGCCGGGCAGGTCCACCAGGCGGATCTCCCAGCCCCGGTAGTGGAAGGTGCCCTCGGCCCGCTCGACTGTCTTGCCCGGCCAGTTGCCCGTGTGCTGGTGGCTGCCGGTGAGGGCGTTGAATAGGGCGCTCTTGCCCACATTGGGATTGCCGGTCACGGCAACGGTGATTGTCTTTTTATCCATGTCTCATCTCTTCCACCAGGATGCTGTCGGCATCTGTACGGCGCATGGCGATGGCCGTGCCCTTGACGCGGTATTCTATCGGGTCGCCCAGGGGGGCCGTGCGGATCACGGTCACCTCGGCGCCGGGCACCAGCCCCATGTCGAGCATGCGCCGTTGTTGCTTACCGCCGCCCTTGACCTCGGTCACCATCGCCCGGCTGCCCACCGGGAGTTCGCCCAGGGGCACGGGCAGAACGGGTGCCGGCACGGTATGGACGCGCTCGGCGGCTGCCATTGCCAGGGGGAAAATGTCCTCATTAACTCTCACCCTCAGATGTTCCGGCTGGCGTTCAATCATCTCTACTTCAGCGCCGGGCTTCAGGCCCATAGCCACCAGTTGGGCCAAGAGGGCCGGCGGCTCATTTTCCACACGCAGGATGCGAAGCCGGTCACCCGGGGTGTAAGTAGCCAGGGGGCTACCGGCCGGAGGAGGCACCCGACACCCGGCATCGGGGATGATGTCGCCGTGGGGGTCCCAGGCGGGATGACCCAGTTCTGCGTCCAGTTCCGCCGCCTCGTCCGGGGTCATCTCGTGCTCGTGGCGGTCGGCCTCGACGTGAACGGCCTCCAGGGACATCCCCTCCCGGTCCACCAGGTAACGCTCCCACAACCGGTGCACCCGGATCAATTCCTGGGCCCGCTCCTGCCCCCGCGTGGTCAGACGGATGCCCACGCTCGCGTCTCCTTCGGCCCAGGCGAAGGCTACCAGCGCGTGCATCAGATCCTCGGCTATTTCGACCGAGATGCCCATCGTCCGGGCCAGAGCCCCGGCCTCCACGACAGACCTACCTCGCTGGAGTTTGTAGACCTCCTTGAGGGCATCTTCCATCTCGACGAGTCGGGACGGCTGCGGGTGCACTATGGCTTGAGGTTGCCGCCGCAGCGCCCATAGCAACAAAATAGCCAGCACGAGAGATACAACTGGCCACAACCAGTTCGATATATCAAAAATGGTCTTCATTCCGTCCTCTTTTCGGTAACACTACAACGAATTTAGAATGGAACGAATCTGGGGCTCAATCCAATCCGTGTGCCCCGCTTGGGTGATTAGGACTCGCGCGCCGCCTGTGTTCAATGTTGCTACCAGGGTATCCACGACGTCAAATTGACGGGCCTCGTCTCGGGATCGCCTATTCGTTTTTTTCTCCATTCGTTGTAGTGTTTTTGTAGAGTCGAACCATGATTTGTGAAGCCACATTCCGTCCCATGACGTGTTGGGTACTATCCACCCGCACCGTCAGCGGTCCATCGAAGGGGACTACAGCCTCGACCTCAAACTCGGCCTGGGGCACCAATCCCAGATTGCCCAGGTATTGCAATAGCTCCGGCTCCTCCGGCACGCTGAGCACAATGCCCCTGGTTCCCGGTTTCATCTCGGATAGAGGGATTCCTGCTTCGCGGGCTACCTCCCCCTCCGGGGTGGGCACCGGGTAGCCGTGGGGACAGGTCTCGGGCCAGCCGAGGAACTGCGCCAGCCGCTCCTCCACCAGCGGAGAGGTCGCGTGTTCCAGACGGCAGGCTTCCTCGTGCACGCGATCCCAGTCCAACCCCAGGACGTCGGCGAGAAACCGCTCCCACAGACGGTGGCGGCGGATCACGGTCAAAGCCTGGGCTCGCCCTTCCGGCGTCAGCGCCACGCCCTTGTAAGGCTCGTAGGTGATCAACCCTCGCTTGACCAGCTTTTTCACCATCTCGTTGGCCGATACCATCGAGATCGAAAGCTCTTCGGCCAAGGCGGACAAGGAGACGACATGTTCTTCCTGTCCTAGCTCGTAGATTGCTTTTAGATAATGCTCAACACTGGCCGAAACCATCACACTCCCCTTAACAAGTGTAGGTATGCCTCATACCTTTTTTAAGGCATACCTATAATATCACAAATCGCCCCTCTTGTCAAGCCGGGTTTCGACGACTTGTATTCTCCTACTCTCGTCACATCTTTTCCCCCCCCCGGCGGATACGTTCCGCCCGCACGGTCATCTCCTGCGACGTATGGCGCTCGTATAGCAAGCCGCGCAATCCCGCTACGCTGTGCTGGCGGTAGAACTCTTCCGGATCGGCGGCCGGGCCAAAATCGGCGACCACGGCCGTCATCTGGCAGGTAACGTCGCTGACGCCGTCCCAGTCAATGCAACGACCATCGGCGCAACCGGCCAATACCTCCGGCGGCAGGCCGATGGCGTAGCCCATTGACCGGTCGCTCTCTAGCAGCAGCCGGCGGGCCGCCAGAAAGTAGGGCCGGTCCATAATCACGCCTTCCAGCACGATCCAGCGGTCGTCCAAGTAGACCTCGACCCAGGTGTGCGTGACACTGTCCGGCACGAAGCGATAAGCCAGCGGGGGCATCACGCCCCACTGCACCGCCTTGTCCACCCGCGCCAGGTGGAAGCGGGCCGGGATGGACGCTGCCCGCAGCAGCGTCACGAGCAGGACGCTCTTGGTATTGCACTGGCCGTAGCCGTCGCGCAGCACCTCTGAGGCAGAGATGGCATCGCGCAGGTTGTAGCCGAATTTGACCTCGTCGCGGCAAAAGTTGTAGATGCTGATCGCCGCCTCACGCGGGGTTGCCGCGCACTGCATCAGACGGGCGGCTGTATCCCGCACGGCTGGCACGTCCAGATCTACCAAGCAGGTGACTTGTAGATATTCGTCCATTCCGGTCGGGGCATCCCAGGGTACGCCAATGGTTTTCATCGTTATTCTACCCTTCTTCTGCTTTGCGCGCCGACGTGTAGCCGAACCACCCGCCGGGCAGCAACTACTCGTAATCGGTGTAGCCCAGCGCCGCCAGTTGCTCGCCCAGCCAGACCAGGGGCACAAAGTGCAGATCGAAGCGGCGCTTCATCCACCGCTTGACGGCCGTGTACCGGTCGGCCGGCCCTTCGGCAAAGGTGCTGGCGGTAAGCACAGCCTCCTCGGCACTGACGCGGCTGATCTCGCGCAACGCCTGCGGCAGGTCGGGGAATTGGTGAAAGCCGCCGGAGCAGTTCACCTTGTGTAGACATTCGCCGGCGAAGGGCAACTGGTGCGCGTCGCCCCGAATGAGCAACACGTTATCCAACCCCCAGCGGTTGACGTGATACGCCGCCCGCGACAGTAAGGCCCTCGAAATGTCCAGCCCGATCACCAGCCCCTCTGGCCCCACCCGCTTGGCCCATTCGACGGTAAAGTTACCCTGCCCGCAGGCCAGGTCGAAGATGGTGTCCCCCGCTTGCGCCTGCAACACCCCCTGGATGGTCGCTACCTCCACCGGAAAGTCGGGCGAGTTGAGCAAGCGCGTGAGCGGGCCTCGAAATCGGTCGTAGGCCCAGGCAGTGAAGGAGGTGTCCAGCGTGTGCTGAGTGAACGTTTTTTCCAAGCTATCGCCCAGCAGATCGAGGACGCCGTCGCGATAGGAGTAGATCTCACCCGTCGCCGGGCAGCGCAGCCCTGAGCCGTCGGATAGCGCTTCCGGCGGTCGGGCAGGCGCGGTGGGCAGGCACAGCAGCGGCGCGGCGCGTTCCAACAGTTGCCGCGCCTGGTCCGCGGGCATCGCTGCCGGAGTCCCCACCGCGCATTGCGCGCGCTTCCAGAGTACATAACCCACGCCGGCCGCCGCGCCCATGGTCATGCCGGATAGAATCCACGTCTTTTTATTTTTGTTCATTTGAGCTCCTCCAAGTTTGTCCTCCTCCTAAAGATACCTCGCTCATACTGCGCCGCAGCGCTCGTCAAAGAGGCACGTCTCTGGAAATGGCGCACGTCAATAGCACGCAGCAAGAGCAGCCCCGCCAGCGCGGCGACCACTTCCAGCGCAAAGACGGCGCCAAAGGCGACCACGTAACTCTGGCTGAAAGCGTACATCCCGTCGAGTACCAGACCGCCCAGTACGTTGCCCACCGCCTCGGCCAACTGGTGCGCCACCGTCCACGCGCCCATCAGCAACCCCGCCCGTTCCGGCGTGGTAAAGTCCACCATCAAGGTGAGCGTGCCGGAGGCGCTGACACCGCTGCCCACGCCCAGCAAAAAGACCAGCGCGATGAACAACCAGACCTGCCCGCTCAGTCCGGCGACGATCAGGCCAACAAAGGTCAGGGCCACGATCCACAGCCCCAACGCCGCCACGCGCCGCCGTCCCAGCCGGTTGACCAGCCATACGCCGCCGACAATCATCGCCCCCAGCGTGCCAGTGCCCCAGTACATGCTCAGCCGCGTGGTCTCGTTGACGCTCATCCCGAACACTTGCGTGCCGTAAGGCTCCAGAAAGATGTCCTGCGTCAGCGTGGCCAGGAGCGTGGCGCCAATGAAGAGGAAGAACAGCCGCACCTGCCGGTCGGCAAAGGTATGCCGCAGCGTCTCCCAGAAGGGCAGTTCCCGCGCCCGCTGGCTGGCGGCCCGCGCCTGCGCGCCGCGCGGCTCCACGCCGAGCGTGCCCAGTGCGGCCAACAACACCGCGCCGCCACCGACGGCCAGCGCGACAGTCAGCAGCCTACCCGCGCTGAACGGGTCGAGCAGGTTGCCCAGCATGATGCTGCCGGCGATGATCCCGCCGATGAAGGCCGCCTTGAGCGTGGCGGTGGCCCGCGGGCGCGCCGCTTCGTCGTAGACGTCGGCGATGAGCGCCTGGAAGGTGGTCGCCGTACCGTTCTTGCCCATCCCATAGCAGACGAAGGACACGAGCATCACCGCCAAGCCCAGGAGCGCCGATTGTCCCATCTGCACCGCGCCCCACGCCCCGCCAACGAGGCCCAACGCCACCAGCGCCATCCCGCCCAGGATGTAGGGCAGGCGGCGACGGCCCAAGATGGGGTAGGCGTCCGAAAGATACCCCAGCCACAGGCGCAGCGGCGAGAGCAGCGGCGGAATCGCCAGCAAGACGCCGATGAGCGTCGCCGGAAGCCCCAGTTCGGCGAACATCACCCGGTTGAGCACGCCCGACACGAACACGCAGACGAGCGCGAAGCCGAACTGATAAAGCGCCATTTGCGCGATGCGCCGATTGGTCATTGGTTTCATCCTCCTGTGATGTTCATTAGACTCGGTGTATGCGAAGTTGCCCCGAAGGAGCAATTTGGGCGAAGCGATAGCGGAGCCGCATACACCGTGATATGTGTCAGATAGCCCCTGTCCAGGTCACCGCCCCGGCCTGCCGCTCCGCCAATTCGTCTTGCTGCCTGGCGAACAGCCGCGCGTAGACCCCGCCCTGCGCCAGCAGTTCCGCGTGCCGGCCGCGCTCGACGATGCGCCCGTCGTCCATGACCAGTATCTCGTCCGCGTTGACCACCGTGGACAGCCGGTGCGCGATGATCAGCGTCGTGCGGCTTTGCGTCAACCGGTGAATGGCGGCCTGAATCTCGCGCTCGGTCTGGGCGTCCAGGTTCGAGGTAGCCTCGTCCAGCACCAGGATGGGCGCGTCCTTGAGCAGCGCCCGGGCGATGGCCAGCCGTTGCCGCTGCCCGCCCGACAGTTTGACGCCCATCTCGCCCACCCACGTGTCGTAGCCCTGGGGCAGGGAGACGATAAAGTCGTGGATGTTGGCTAACCGCGCCGCCCTCTCAACCTCGGCGTCGCCGGCCTGCGGATCGCCCAGCCGCAGGTTTTCCTTGATGGTCGTGTTAAAGAGGTAGGTGTGCTGAGAGACCACCGCCACCCGCCGTCGCAGGTCCTCTTGCGGAAAGTCGCGCACGTCGTAGCGCCCCAGGCGGACGTGCCCTTTGTTCGCGTCCCAGAAACGCAGCAGTAGATTGACCACGGTGGACTTGCCGACCCCACTCGACCCGACCAGGGCCACCGTGCGCCCTGCCGGCACATCGAAACTTAGGCCGTTGTGTACCCACTCCGTCGCGTACCGGCCTCGCCCGTCGTCCTCGTCGTGGGATATCTGGTAACAAAAGTACAGGTCCTCAAAGTGGATGGACGGCTCGACGGGTAACGGCGGCGGCGCGGTGACGTTATCCCGCACCGCCGGTGTCTGGTCCATCAGCGCGAACAGCCGGCCGGCGCCGGCCAGGGCCTGGTTGAGGTCCTGTACCACGCTGGCGGCCGCCAATACCGGCCCAAAGGTGGTCATCGTCAGGGCGACGATGGGTGGAAGGAGGAGCGGGTGCAGCCGTCTCTGCCCCACCAGCCACAGCCCCACGCCCAACACGCTCAACGTTCCGCTGGCGACCAGGCCGTCGGTGAGACCGTTTTGCAGACCGGCAACGCGCGCCGCCCGCGCCTGCACGCTCACCAACCGCTCCCCCTGCTCGCGGATCTCCAGGCGCCGGTATGCCCCGCGCCCAAAGGCCACGATCTCGCGCAGCCCCTGGATGCTGTCTGTAAAGTGGGCGTTCACGTCGGCCACGACCCGGCGCAACGCCATCCCCAACCGCCGGCCCAAGCGGTCGGCCAGCCAGGGAACAAGCAGGCCCACTCCTGCCAGGAAGGGCAACAGTGTCACCGCGAGCAACCCGTCAAAGCGGGCCAGCACGGTCAGCGCGATGGCCGGTACCAGGACGGCGGTTGCGGCCGGGGCGATAGTGTGGGCATAAAAGACCTCGATGCGTTCCACGTCGGCGGTGGCGCGGGAGACCACGTCGCCGCTGCGCTGGTCCATCAGGACAGCCGGGGCCAGCGGCTCGATGCGCCGATAGAGCCGGTCGCGCATGGTCGCCAGCAGGTGAAAGGCCACATAGTGGCCGGAGAACTGTTCCAGGTAGCGGAAAACGCCTTTGAACAGCCCCATCACCACCAGAGCCACCAGGATGGAGCGCGAGTCGCCCGCCCCTGGTCGCGCAACCGCAAGGCTCAGTCCCCACGCGCCCAGCGTCAGAATGGCGATGGAGCCGGTCTGGTTGAGCGTGCGCATGGTGATGGAAAAGAGCATCACGCCCCACAGGGAGCGGATCAGGCCCAACAAGCGCCAGAGTGTTTGCCGTCGGCTCATACGACTGCCTCCAGTATGCGTTCAGACCTCGGAGGTTTTCTGAAACCTCCGAGGTCTCGGCTGATCTGGGCGGAGACCAGCCGGGCGTAAGCGCCCTGCCTACCCAACAACTCCTCGTGCGTGCCCTCCTCCACGACCCGGCCCTCGTCCAGCACCAGGATGCGGTCGGCGCGGCGCACCGTGCTCAGCCGGTGGGCGATGATCAACACCGTCTTGTCAGCCGTGAGTCGTTCCAGCGCCTCCTGGATGACCGCCTCGTTCTCGGCGTCCACGTGGGAGGTGGCCTCGTCCAGGATGACGATGGGCGCGTCCTTGAGGAGCGCCCGCGCGATGGCGATGCGCTGCGCCTGCCCGCCGCTCAACGTCAGGCCGCGCTCGCCCACATGCGTCTCGTAGCCGTCGGGTAGGGCAGCGATGAAATCGTGGACGTTGGCGACGCGGGCCGCCGCCTCCAGTTCGGCCTGCGTGGCCTCGGGTTGAGCCAGGCGCAGGTTGTCGGCGACCGTGCCGTAAAAGAGATAGGTGTCCTGCGCCACCAGTGCCAGTTGCTCCCGCAACCAGTCCAGCGAGAGGGTAGGCAAGGGACGCCCGTCCAGAGTGATCTGCCCCTCCTGGGGGTCGAAGAAGCGAAACAGAAGATTGACCATCGAATTCTTGCCCGCCCCGCTGGCCCCCACCAGGGCCACCGTCTCACCCGGCCGGGCCTCGAAAGAGAGACCATCTAACGCCAGGCGCTCGCCCCCGTCGTAAGCGAAGCAGACGTTGTCGAAGTGGATGTGCGCACCGGCCTGAAAGAGCCGGTACTGGACGGGTCTGCAACCCAGCGCCGCCTGTTCACGGCGGCGCAACCTCGCTGGCGACACCGCGTCGGGCACTTCCTGAACCTGTGGGGGCGTGTCGAGGATGTCAAAGATGCGCTGCGCCGCCGCCACGCCGCTGGCCCCGGCGTGAAAGTACGACCCCAACAGGATCAATGGGCGCGCCAGTTCCACGCTCAACAGCGCCAGCGTGACCGCCTGGCCAAAAGTAACCGCGCCGGCCTGCAAGCGCCAGGCTGCCATCCCGCAGGCCACCACCGTCGTGCCCAGCGTGGAGACCCAGTCAATGAAGAACAGCGAGACCAGGTTGACCGCCAGCAAGCGCATGGTGTCCCGGCGGAGACGCTCGGTCTGGGCGTGCATCTCCTCGGCCCGCGCCTGGCTGCGGTTGAACATCTTGAGCGTGGTCAGCCCTTGCAGGCTGTCCAGGAACTGGGCGCTCAAGCGGCCCGCCGAGGCCCAATACCGCTCGCTCACCGCGCGCAACTTGTGCTGGACCACCATCAGCGAGGCCGGGATGAGGGGCAGGCTGAGGAGCAACGCTACCGCCGTCACCCAGTCCAGCGTGGCGATGCAGGCGCAGAGCAAAAGGGGCAGCGACATCCCCAACACGAACTGGGGCAAATACTGGCCGAAATAGACCTCTAGCGCCTCCACCCCCTCCACGGCGGTATGCACCAGCGCGCCGGTGCGCTCGGACTCGAGAAAACCCGGCCCCAGTTTCAGCAGGTGCTCGTAAAGGCGGTCGCGGAGCGAGAGTTTGGTCTGCGCGGCCGCCCGGTGCGCCGTCAGGCGAGCGGCCCAGTTCAGCGCCGCCCGCACGGGCACCAGACCAACGAAGGCGACGAGCAGCCACCCCATGCCGCTCTGCCCCTCCAGCGCATCTCCAATGGCCTGGCCGATGAGCACGGTCTGCGTGACGTTCAGCGCCACGATGAGCCAGCCCAGGGCCGCCGTGGCGGCGATCCAGCGGCGTGTGCCGCGTATAAGTTCAATCAGACGACGATCCAGTCCCACAATGATTATCTCCCCTTGTCTACCATCTTCCTATCTTTCGCGCCGCCCTGGCCGTCAGCACCTATGCCCTCCCTGGTCGGCCCACGATGTGACATTTCGGACACCCCCTCATCCTACTCTTTCAGTTTGATCCTGCTCGACCAGTCGCCACCCTGCCCCTGTTCGGCACTGAAATCGTATCGCCCCTTGGTCTGCTCTCTCATCTCCAACTCCATCGGCAGGCCCACCGGCTCGTGGTCGCTGACCACTTGTAAGACCTGCGGAGCCCTTATCTCGCCCAACCTCTCCAGGATGGCAAAGATCACGGGATGGCGATGAGAGGGGAGCAGCGGGCGTACATCAATGGTCAAAATCTCGGGTTTCACTTGTGCCTCCTTGTGGCAATTCGGGGGAATTTAAGATTTACGGATTTAAGATTTGGAGATTTGAAAACTGCGCGAAACATTGTGAGGAGAGGGAAAAAGCACTGGCCAGTTGTTGACTGTTTGTGCTTTTGCGCTGTCTATGTAAATCCGTCAATCTCAAATCAACAAATCTTAAATCACCCCAATTCACTAATCCACACTACATTGCGACCCATTCCAGAGGGCGGCCGGCCGCCGCCAGTTCTGACGTGTCATTTTGCACTTTAGCCTCTTCCTCCTCACCATCCCCTACGCGCCAGAGGCGGTCGGGGGCGGTCAGTTTGTCAATGTAGAGCACGCCGTGGAGGTGGTCAATCTCGTGCTGGAAGACCCGCGCCACAAGGCCCTGGGCCTTGAAACGAAACTTGCGCCCCTCGAGGTCCTGGCCTTTGACGGTGACGGCCGCGTGGCGGGCCACCTCGCCCACGTAGCCGGGGATCGAAAGACAGCCCTCGAGACCGTCTACCATCTCCTGGGAAGCGCGGGTAATCCTGGGATTGATGACGGCGTACAACCGGCCACTTCCAGGCTCGTCTTCATCCTGGGGCGTCTCTACCACGATGACTCGCGCCGTGATGCCGACCTGGGGCGCAGCCAGGCCAACGCCATTCGAGTAACGCATCGTCTCGGCCATATCCTGGACCAAGGTCGCCAGGTCGTCGTCGAATCGGTTCACCTTGTGCGCCCTTTGCCGCAACACCGGATCACCCACGAATCGAATCTGTCTCATAGCCATCTTTGCTTTACCTCCTCCAGAACTCGCTGGCCATCCCCATGAACGTCTCGCGAGAGTTGCTTCAGGTTGCATAACGTATCATTCTTTCCGCCCCGCCGCCTGCATACCCTTGGCCGTCAGCGCCCACACGTGGCCCTGTGTGTCGGTGGCGCAACCGCCGCCCAGCGGGCAATGGTGGCACTGGCTCGTATCGCACGCCCCGCCAACCGAGGCGATGTACCCCATCCGCGCCAGATCTCGTAGCATCTGCTCCAGCAGGCCTGTGCTCACGCCCAGTTGGCTGGCCAGGGTGGCGTACGAGTGTACACTACCCTCCGCCACCAATCGTAACAGTCGCATCAACATCATTATCTCCTTTTTTTGAATCCATCCAGCAAGTGGCCGATAGCCAGCGCCGGATGGCGCAGCAGCATGCGCGGTCCCGAGTAACGCATCACGCGCTTGATTTTCTCCCGCATATCCGGTTTGTAGCAGTGAATGGGACACTTGCCGCACGTCGGTTTGTCCTCGCCGAACGGGCATTTGTCCAGCCGCAGACGGGCGTACTCGAGCAAGGCAGTGCAATCTTGACAGAGGGCCGTCGTTGTCCGATGATTGTCCCTACAGTACAAGGCAATCATCGCCTCGATGGTTCTCTTTTCGCGGGCTATGCGGCCTTTACGCGCACGTGTTGTGCTTGTCTCTTTGCCTTCTTCTGTCATCTGGAACAGCCGTAATATGCCTTGCATACCTTGTATCTGTCCTTTCGCTAGTATTATGTCAACAATCGGAATTATCTGCCTACATATAGGGGTAGCAGGTTCGTTATGACCCATATGTGGATGCAGAAC